>PDWJ01000034.1_pt1 | contig 179099 bp, 136 predicted proteins | sample 1430881 | NCBI WGS metagenome assembly PDWJ01 (sample SAMN01162460, study PRJNA174530) | Oral metagenome, whole genome shotgun sequencing project. | biome: Marine environment; feature: Marine mammal; material: Swab sample of the gingival sulcus; isolation source: swab sample of gingival sulcus...
CGCTTGCCTGCCTCCGTCCGATCCGAACCGCCGCGACGGAGCAGAAGCGGCTCGGATCAGACGGAGGCTCATCTATCGCTTATTCCAGGGCTAGCACTGGAGGCCGGTCCGGACGACGAACCCGATCGAGTCGAGGTTCGAGGGCCGTGCGCCTCCAACCTTGTCGACGAAGGGCTCCGGGAGCAGGAACTCCTGCCTCGGAAAGGTCTTCGAACTATCCTAGAGCCGCGGCCTAGAGCTGGCGCAAGCCGGGTGGCTCAAAGCTCATCCAAGACCTTATTCGAGGCGCCCCATTCAAGGATGGGATCAGGGCCGAGGACGCCGCGTGAATCTAATCGCCATCCACAACTCTTGATCTCACTTCTTGCCAGCGGCCCTCACCATACTGAGTCCAATTTTCTTCACGATGGGGCTGTTGAGCGGCAGGGATTGCTTTGGACTGAGCCTTTTGACCCAATCTCGCGCCTTCTTCACTGCTTTGGCTTTCAGTCGACCCTCTGTTGCCCTTGAGCGTCTTATCGAGGCCAACTGGGTCATGGCGTCTCCCGGGGGAACCCCAAAGATTGTGCTGCCAAACACATCCGAGTAAGCCACCCACGCCCCCGAGCCGCCGCTAAACACCCATTGCCACAAGATTACGTTGCCAGCTAGCTCCGGATCATTCGGGATGGACTGCAGGGCAGCAACCCCATACGTAAAATTGTCGGGCGTAAGCTGATAGCTTCCAATTTGTAGAATATTGTCTGGCTGAAGAATGGCTGCGCTCCCGACCAAGGTGACCGGATCCGAACCATCGTCTCTTCGAGCTGCGATCCACAGCTGCGCCGAAACATTAAGGGCGAATGGCGAGGCAAGAGCTTGGGAGGCGGCAATCGAGCACCCCACACCAAACGTGCTTTGCCCAACGTATGCCCGTACCGGATTAGCTCTCCCCACGGTCACCGCCATAGGGCCTCCGCTTTGAGGTTTACCGTAGCGAAGCAAGGGCCTAAAGGTTCCACCTAAAGAGCCATCAGGCCAGAGGATGCCATAACGCAACCCGGGAACAAGACGGACTCCCGTTGGTAGATTCACGGGAACGTACTTATCACCACCGCCAGGAAGAGATAGCGTAGCTGCAAGTTGCCCACTCTCAAACTCGAAGAGCCGACAGGGCCCCGGAGAACCGACCAACCAGAGTGGACCCAAAGAGTTCGTTGCCTGTTTATTTCGGATCCCAAACCCAACTGGAGGGTTCAGGTAGGGATTGCAGGCAATCGTTTGAACCCTCCAGGCGGCCCCATCGTGGAATATCCGAGGGTAGCTCAAGAGGCGCCCCAGCAATCGCGTTTGCCGAACCGCCACGCCCCCCTTCCCGGAGGGGAGCTCAAGTTCCATCATTTCGGCGTCCAGCAAGCGCGGAAGAGTCTGGCTGGTTGCGGCAACAGAGAACTGCGACGGCAAAGCGCCGCCGCCATTCCAATGAGCGTAGAGAATGCGCTTCCCCTTAAAGTCTAGGATATAAATGCGGGAGTCTACGCTGTTCCATACGATATCGATCGGGTCGATCATACCCCCGAGATCCACCGTAGAGCCGTTTTGGTACAGACCGACAGCAGGGGTATCCCGGCACTCCAGAACACAGACTTTTCCTGCCCCGTCCCCTGATGGATCCCAGCCGCACACAAGGAATCGTTTCGCAGTCTCTACTACCAGCGTAGCCTTCCCGTGCCACGAGAACGGAAGCTGGAGGCTGCCATCAGGAATGCCATCCTCAGCATGCTTCTGCCAGATAACCTGAGCGCTCTCGGCATCGGCCCTCAGAGAACCAGCTTCGCTCTGGTAGGAGTACCTCGCCCAAAGGGTGCGGGATCGCCGAACGGAGACAGCGTCGTACTGAGCGAGAAGAGTGTGCGCACTAACGATAACGAAAGCTAACGATATGAGAATTCGCATTCGATAACCCCAAAAGAACACTCAGGAATCAACGCAGACGGCCTCAAAGACGACCAAGAGCTTATCCGAGCATGGCCCCAGACCGACTCTCAACGCTTCCACCGCACTACTAAAGTGATACTGAATAGCTTTGAAGCTTGGGGATCGCCCCACCGGAAGGACAACCCCAGCCCTGAGCTCACATATCCCCTGCGGCAGATGGAACGATAACGAGCCCCCCCCATTGCCCGCAAAGAGAGAGGCAGGGAGTAAGGACAACGCGAAGAATGCCGCAAGAAGGAAGCGCTTAGTTGCCACAGCGTGATCAGGACCCAAGAAAGGCAAAAAAGTACGCAGTCACCTGTGTGACCAAAACTCCGCACAAGAGCAAAGCCATCAGGAGCATCAGCAGAACAACGTAAACTGCACCTGGCGGGTGAGGCAAGGCCCGAGGAAGGCGCTTCTACCGAAGCATATTCCGAAGTCCGATGCCTCGAACGGCTTAGCTGCGCAGACCACACGGCTCCCCCTGCACCACTAACGTCGCCTGGTCGGGGGGCTGGCCCTTGGGCGAGAGCCCCCCCGGCTAGTCCAGCGGCACGCAGCGCATGTCGGTGTAGTCGCAGGCAACGAGCAGGTATTCGACCCCTTCATGCACGCCGACAAAGCCGCTCTTATGGTCTTTTCCGTGCAGGTGCCCGTAGATGCAGCGTTCGATCCCGGCCTCCTGCAGCATCGGCACAAAGCCCGTCTCCAGTCCCCAGGAGTAGCGCGGCGGATAGTGGATCATCGCCCAGCGGCGGTGCCACTGCTCGCGCTTCTTCTCCGAGTCCTGCAGCGAGAGCCGGAAGCGGCCGAGCTCGCGCTCATAGATCTTGCGGTCGGAATCGCTGTAGGGGCGGCCTTCGCTACGCCCCGGCGGATTCCAGCCACGGGTCCCGACGATGCAGGTGCCGTCAGGCAGCACAAAGGAGTCGTAGTTGAGAATCCGGATCGAGGGCGGCAGCGCCGCGCGCACCTTCTTGGGACCGCTCCACCAATGCGCATGGTTGCCCTTGATCATCAGCTTCTGCCCAGGAAGCGACTCGACGAAGTCGAGATCGGGTTTGACCTGGGCGAGGTCAATGGCCCAAGAGAGGTCGCCGCCCATCAGGACCCAATCGTCCTCACCGACATCGGCGCGCCACTGCGACGCAATGCGCTCGGCATGGCCGGCCCACTTGTCGCCAAAGATGTCCATCGGTTTGTCGGAACCGAAGGAGAGGTGCAGGTCACTAATCGCAAAGAGCTTCATCTGGCCCGAGGCATAAGATACGAACGCCAAGAGACAAGCAGAGAATGCCCTCACTCCAAGAAAGCCTCCGAGAAGCCCCCCTGCCCGCCGCGCAGCTCCTGGAATTTGCCCTCGCTCTAGGGGCCTTCCTCGGCGAACGCCACGCCCTCGACGAGCATCGCGGCGACCTCAGCATCTCCAGCATCTTCCGGGAAGCAGATGGCAGCCTCAGCCTCGCCGCCGAACCACTCAGCCCACAGCAGCTCGAACGCGAAGGCGCCCTAGCACCGGAAGCCTGGGACGAAGATGGAGAGCCGCAGCTCGTCGCCACCCCACGCGCCGAAGTCTGGCAGGCCGGCATCCTCCTCTACCTCGCCATCTCCGGAGAGCATCCCTTCGACGAAGACGATCCCGAGCTGCGCCGCGACCTAGTCCAATACCAAGACCCAGCCCTACCCGGCAGCCTCCGCCCCGAACTCCCCCTCGAATGGGACCCCATCCTCTCCTGCTGCCTACACAAAGAGCCCCGCGAACGCTTCGCCAACGGCCTCGACCTCGAACGCGAACTACAACAACTCGCCGAGTCCGGCGGCAGCCCCCGCCGCCAAGCCCGCCAACTCAGCCCCAAGCGAATCGCCGCCCTAGCCCTCACCCTGATCGCAGCCCTCACGCTCTGGCTCCTACTCCGCTGAAGCGCCAAGCGCTGCACGCGCAGCCAAGCGGAGGGCGAGCCCAGTTGATCAACTGACACCTTTCGCGATGGGAACGCGTGCTCTACCCGCGCAAGAAGGGGCGTGTGCAGCAGATCGCGAATTCCAGTCGGTATCAGCCGGTTACGTTCGCAGTTGAGCTTTGTGATCTTGGCGGCCGCGAGGTAATCGGGATGGCTGGGGATAAAGCTCATATCCACGCCATCAGCCCACTCGCCTGAGGCACAAAGCATGGTCTTTTTGCCGTCGATCTCGAGCCAGTAACTGCCGGCGGGGAGGCCGCTGACTCGAAGACGGAAGCGATTCAGATTCCGGTAAAGGTATGAGTACAGGACCAGCTTTCGCGTGTCTTCGGAAAGAACCCAGGGCAGGCTCCTTGCCCGAGCGGGCTGGGGTGGATGCCATCTCCGAGTAGCGGCGGGCTTTCCCCTGCAAGACTCCACTCACGGGTCTTGGCCCGCAGCGACGCCTGCGTGTCGACGAGAGAAGCAGCACCGACCGGGCCGATCCGGTCAGCCTCTCTAGCCTCCCCACCAGTGCCTTCATGTCACGCTGGAAGATCGCGAAGATCGCGTCATCCCAGTCCCGCACAGCGCCATCATTCATGCCGAGCATTACCAGTGCCAGTGTCGGCTCGAAGGCAGCGATGTCCGTGTCAAAACTCCTCAAGACATCGCCGGCTTCGTCCCCTGCGATACCTGCATTCCAAAATCTGAGCTTCTGTTTCGGATAACGGCAAAAAAAGGTAATCCTCCAGGAGGCGAGTCCATCGGCAAGCGTGCGTGATACTGTCGCCGACCCAGGCGATACGCTGTTCGGATCCCAGCGGGAAACGCTTCGGAGGACGAAAGGTAAAGAGACCTATTCACCGCAGCTCAGATCCTCAGGACCCTCAAGCACACGGAAGGAGAGTGATGTTTGCAGGCAGGGCTCTTCAACGGGCGCAACGACTCGGGTGCTACGGTTCGGGTTCCGCTGCTGGGTGTTGCCGGAGCCAAGAGTTCGCGACATGCCGGGCGAAAGCGGGCCCATTCTGTGGCTCGCTTCTCGCCCGCGCGACGTATCGGCGAGTAGCATGAGGGTGCTCCCAGTTCCTCTCAGCTCCACACCCTCTATTCGCCACGACTCAAGTCCCCCATGCCTGAGATCCAAGTTTCGCGCCGCTTCTCCGCTTCCCCCGAACTTCTCTTCGCGGCCTGGATCGATCCAGAGCGGCTCCGGAGGTGGTTTGTGCCCGAGCCGGGAGGCGTGCTTGAGGACCTGTGCGTAGAGGCCGAGCTCGGTGGGCGGCTCCGCTTCGATTGGCGCCTTAGCGATGGGCGTGAGCTACATGCGCACGGGGTCTTGGACAAGCTGGCTCAGCCCTGGTCCTTGTCGATGCGCCTGCAGCTTGGGGGCGAGGCCTTGCCTCTCGAAGGTGACGAAGCTGGGCTGCCTCAAATCAAGATCGCTCTGCGGCCGGAGACCCCGCAGCTCACCGAACTGACTTTGACCCACCATGGGATCAGCGAGGACGAGCTGGCCGGCTTTGAGGACTCGTGGAGCTTCCTCCTGAACGCTCTCGACAAGGAACTCTCCGAAGCCCAAGCCGACGAGCGTGACGCCTTCTTCAAGCGGGTGACTCGCGGCAATCTTCACCGCTCGCGCTTCGGCGGGCTCTGGCCGGACCTGCGCAATGCCGAGACTCTGCTTGAGGGCAAGCTTGAGTGCGGTCTGCTCGCTGCCAAAGATGAGCAGCTCTTCCGGCATTGGATCGAGAAGGGCTACGTGGTCCTTGAAGGCGCCGTTTCGCATAAAACCATCAATCGTTTTATGCGCGATTACGATCGCATCTGGGACGAGCGCAACGAGGAACTCTTTGTCGAATACTTCCAAGACGGCGAAGTGCTCTTCCACCCGATTGAGCCCCGCTTTCGCAAGGAGCCGCACAAGATCCTCGACTTCCATGGCTACAGCAAGGCGGCACGCCAGATGATCTGCAGTCGAGCGATCGTGAGCTTCCTCTCCAAGCTCTTCGAGCGCCCACCGATGGCTTTTCAGAGCCTGCTCTTCCTTTATGGCACCGAGCAGGAGATGCATCAGGACACGGCCTTTGTGCCGGTGAGCTCCCCCCTCGAGTTCGTGGGCTCCTGGATCGCGCTCGAAGATATTCAGCCGGGTACAGGGGAGCTGCAGTATTACGAAGGCAGCCACCGGCTCCCGGAGTTCCTCTGGGAAGGGCGATCTCGAACGATGCCGAAGGATAACACGGTCTTTACTCCCTTCTATGAACACGTGCGCGACCTGCCGCCAACGCTCGGTATGGACCTGCGCAAGTTCACGCCCAAGAAGGGGGATGTCCTACTCTGGCATGCCGACCTGGTGCACGGCGGCGCCAAGAACCCGCAACCGAACAAGACGCGCAAGAGCTTCGTGACCCACTGGTGCCCCAAGGACGTCGACCCCGAATACAGCGAGACCTTGCGCTGGAGCGGAAAACTGCCGGCGATGAACGGCGCCTACTACTGCCATAAGCGCCGCGGCTAAAAACCTGGATGGTTAGGCAGAAAAGCGGAGTATCGGGCACGGCTAAGGAGGGGGCGAAGTTGCCGATCCGAAGACAACGACGCGCAGCGCCTCGCCACGGGGGAACGCCTTAGTCGTACCTTACCAGGCGGTATTCGACGAGAGCGGGCCTGCGGAGAGTCTCGATTTCGGCGCGGAGTTGGGCGATGCGCTTCACCACGCCTTGGTGTTCGGCTTCGAGCCGTTTGAGCTTCTTGCGGTAGCCTTCGGCGCGCTCCGGGTCACGCTTCTCGAAATACCTGATCAAAATGGGCGTGTGCAGCAGATCACGAATGCCAGTCCGTATCAGCCGGTTACGTTCGTAGTTGAGCTTTGTGATCTTGGCGGCCGCGAGGTAATCGGGATGACTGGGAATAAGGCTCATATCGACGCCTTCCGCCCACTCGCCTGATGCGCAAAGCACGGTCTTTTTTCCGTCGATCTCAAGCCAGTAGCTGCCGGCGGGGAGGCCGCTGACTCGAAGACGGAAGCTATTCAGATTCCGGTAAAGGTACGAGTACAGGACTAGCTTTCGCGTGTCTTCGGAAAGAACCCAGGGCAGGCTCCTTGCCCGAGCGCGTATGCGGAATACACCGTTTTCTCGGTCAGCGAGCGTCACATCGACTGCCGACGCTTCGATCTTGCCGCGAGCTGCGAGATCCACCGACAAGGAAGCGCGGATCGGGGGAGCCATAAACACCGGAGGTTTTCCTGGGACCCACTGGGAGCGCAAGACCTCAAGGCTGATAAAAGCACTACCGAGCGGGCTGGGGTGGATACCATCCCCGAGTAGCGGCGGGCTTTCCCCTGCAAGCCTCCACTCACGGATCTTGGCCCGCAGCGACGCCTGCGTGTCGACGAATCGTCGTGGTCCAGCGAGCTTGCGCAACCAGTCTCCATACCGGCCCAGGACCTGGTCATAGTGAGGCACGGGGCGCCCCTTCCTGTAGCTCGCACGCGCGATTTCGTCGAAGGGTGTCGGCGAGAGAATCAGCACCGACCGTGCCGATCCGGTCAGCTTCTCCAGCCCCCCCACCAGTGCCTTCGTGTCACGCTGGAAGACCGCGAAGATCGCATCATCCCAGTCCCGCACTGCGCCATCATTCATGCCGAGCATTACGAGTGCGAGTGTCGGCTCGAAGGCAGCGATGTCCGTGTCAAAACGCCTCAAAACATCGCCGGCTTTGTCCCCCGCGATGCCTGCATTCCAAAAGCTGATCTTCTGTTTCGGATAACGGCAAAAAAGGTAATCCTCCAGGAGGCGAGTCCATCGGCAAGCGTGCGTGATACTGTCGCCGACCCAGGCGATACGCTGTTCGGATCCCAGCGGGAAACGCTTTTTGAGCGGAGAGGCACGAGGCGAAGAGAAGAGCGGCAACGAGAAGCTTCATATGTCCCGCAGTCTAGCCCCGGCCACAGCCCAGAGGATGCCAAGGACGAGAACTCTCCCGGCCACCCCCTCAAGAAGAGTCGATGCCTGGGTGCGAGCCCTCTTGGCCGCGCAGGAACCGTGAAAACCCGTCATCGGATCAGCGATTTTTCAAGGTTCAGCAAAGGCGGCGCTCAGAACTCGCCGCGGCTCTGCTGCCGCTCGATGGCGGCGTTTGCCGGGCAGCTGCCGTCGGCGAGAAGCTCGTGAAGGGCAGCGAGGTGCTTCCACGCGTCCACGTCGATTTCGCCCCGGGCTTCGAGGCGGCGCAGTCCCGCTTCGGCATGCTCGACCAGGGCTCGACAGCCGGCAAGGACCTCGAAGCCATCTGGCAGCTGCGCCTTGGGCCCTTGCTGGGCGACGGCTTCGTGCAGGGCATCGACTTCGGCCTGGGTCCGATAGGGGTGCAGTTCGAGGCAGGCCTCTCTGGACTCCTCGTCGTAGAGGGCTCCGACGATGAGCGCCAAGAACGCCGGGACGAACTCCGGCGGTGTGCAGTCGGCCGAACGCAGTTCGACGCCGCCGCGGATACGGGCGGTCGGGAACAGGGTCGAGCTGTGCAGCTCGAAATCGGCGAGGGTGAGTCGCTCCCCCGATTCCCAGAGCTCCCGCCAAGTGCTCCCCGCAGGGATCTCTTCGACCCCGCTTGCCCCGTGGCGGAACCAGGCCTCGGCCGAAAGCGCGAAGTCGATATACGCGTCGAGGCTGTCATCGCCGTTCAAGAGCAGCGCCGGCGCGCCGCAGCGCGTCGGATCGGTGTGCAGCCAGGCCTTCTCGCGGAAGGAGAGGTGGCCCGAGAGCTTGCCGCCGACGAAGGGCGAGTTGGCGAAAATCGCGGTCAGGAAGGGCGCGGCGACCGTCGAAGCGCGCAGCATGCGCATCGCTTCCCGCTGATCTCGGAAGTCGAGGGTCAGCTGCTGGCCCGCCGTCGCGCGCATCATGTGCGGCCCGAGTTTTTCGACCCGCCGCAGCCGTCGATCCATGATCGAGTAACGCGGCTTGCCGCGCAGCGGTATCTCGTCCGGCATGGTCTTGGGCTGGTGCCCGAGATAGAGCACGCGATAGGGAGTATCCTCCAAACGCTTCTCGATCATCGGCACGTATTGCTCGAAAACATCCAACACCTCGCCGATCCGTGCCCGCGGCGAAAAAGAGATCTCCAGCTGCCCCCCTGGCTCCAGCGACAGGTTGGTAGGACCGAGGTGCACGACCGAGAGCACATCATTCTCGATCACAGCCTCGATCTCGCCGCCTTCGGCCAGCGTACGCGCCAGGTCGAGGACGATTTCGTCCGGCCCATCCTCGCCGGTGCTAGGTGCGGCGACCCCATCCTGACGGCGCACACGCAGCGCTTCGAACTCAAGGCCGAGGAGGCGCTGCTTCTTGGGTGATGCGCGAGACAGCAACGACCGTTCGAGCAAGGCGCGCATGGCCTCTTCGTCCCTGGGCAGCTCAAGCTCTTTGTCGGATTGCTTCTTGGCGTCGCTCATTTCGGCACCTGCTCTCTCTCGCTCTGTAGTCCGAAGAGACGCGCGGCGCCTCATCGATACTCACCGTCGTTCTAGGCTCTCGCCTTTGGCTTGCTGAGGATCCAGCCCCAGCTGCCCCACCCTGAGGCTGCGCCGCGAAGAACTCTCGCCCTCCCGGCCTCTGACATGCTCATCAGGATACGCCGCCTTGTCGCGGCATTCCTTCCCCGAGCAAGCCTAGCAGGCCGTGGGAGAATGCCCGCGACTGACAGAGTGCCGGGTTCGCTGTCCCCTTGGCGTCAAAAACGCAGGCAAATCTACCGATTCGTCGAGACCTTATGGCTCCAAGGGAGCGCCGCAGCTGCTCAGTCGCGCTTGGTCGCTCTCCAGAGTCCGCCCGTTGCTGCCGGCTTGTCCGCTGGCGAAGCCTCGCCTGGCAGATCAGCGGCCTCCGACTCCTTCTCCGCCTCTCCAGCGTAGAAGCCCGCTGCCTGCAGGATGCGCTCCAGCAGGTCCTTGGCCTCCTCGAGCATGCCGCGGGTCAGAACCAGCGGTTCAATCAATTGATGCGAGGGGCGCAAGCAATCGCCCATGTGCAAAAGGCGGTGCAGGATCATGACGTCGGCCTTCTTCGCCTCGGAACCGAGCAGCTTCTCCCCGAGCATCACAAAGTCCCAGCTAGGAGGCAGCGATCCGAGTCCACACTCCTCACGCTTGGGCAGGTAGTAGTCCAGCAGTGCCGTTTCGATCAGCGCGCCCAGGCTCTGCAAACAGAGGCGGAGGTCATGGCTCTGCTTGGCACGCACATACTCCTCGAGGTCCTTCTTGGCGAAGGTCCGGAGCTTGTAGTCATGTAAGCGCTCCAAGTCGAAGAGCTGCTCGTCCTCCTGGCTGGGGCTTTCAAAGACCGTATCCCTCGGCTCGGCCTCCCCGGCTTCATCAGGCCGAAAGAGGTCCGGATTCGCGATGAGTTCGTTCATCTCGCTGTAGATCCGGACGTTCTCCGCCACGCCCTGATCTCGGCTACCGCCACTGAGCGTCAATCCCAGAGCTTGCATCCCCTCATCGCGCATCCTTTCGCGCGGCGGCAGGATCAGACTACTGTGCTCGTCCTCTGGGTCAGGCTGGTAGCGCAGCAATCCGAGGACACTTGCATACTCCTGAGGGAGCCCGGAGCCCTGCGGGAGCTGTTCGAGTGACCGAGTCATCAGGCGGTGCGTGAGCCAGATCAAGGCGTCTCGGCGATCCAAGAGCCATTCTCGCTCCTTCGAGTCCTCCTCACAGGCCTCAAGATAGCTCTCGACATCGCCCAAACGGTAGGCCAGTAAGGAGGCGAGAAGGTTGGCCTCGTCCTCCCCCAGCTCGAGATCCTGTGGGCTGCGATAATTCTGCGCGGCCTTGACCAGATAGTTCTGGAGTCGGCGGGCGCCGTTCAGCATCCGGGCCATACCCACCGGCGCCTCACCGCCCTTCTTCATCAACTCCTGGTTGTATTCGCGCAAAACCCCCATCCCTCCACGAACGGCTTCGAGGAGGATGTTCAGCACGCGTTTGTCGACGCTGCGCTTAGCCATGAGCGAAATGCTTCTGTGACGGTCGATTGCGACAAGAAGGAGGGGAGGTAAATCTGCCCCCTTTCCAAGCACTCTTCGAGATACGAAGCCTCTCCTCTGAAGAGCAAAGTGCATAAGCTGGCCCCACTTATTGCCAAGCACTCGCCCGCGCACGCGGGCTGCGCACCAAAGGGAGGCCTGCTAGCGGCCTCCTGAACCCGCTCATCTGCATGGAGAAATCGTGGCCGAAAGCTTCCGTGCTGCGCTGTCGCGCATACTCCCTAGCGACCGCATTCTCGACGACGAGGTCAGCCTGCTGACCTACGAGTGTGACGCTTACCCCATCCAAAAGGGCTTGCCCGCGGCCGTCGTCTTCCCCGAGACGACGAGCGAAGTACTCGCCCTGGTCCAGGCCGCGCGCAAGGCCCAGGTCGCCCTCCTACCCCGAGGCGCTGGGACCTGCTTGAGCGGAGGCGCCAGCCCCGGGGCTGAGCCCCCCCTACTTATCGAAACCTCACGCATGCGCCAAGTGCTCTCGATCGACTACGACGACCGCGTCGCCGTGGTGCAACCGGGCCTGGTCAACCTGCGCCTGGGCGAGATCACCGAAGAGCACGGCTTCACCTTCGCCCCCGACCCGAGCAGCCAAAAGGCCTCGACCCTCGGCGGCAACGTCGCTCTCAACGCCGGAGGGCCACACTGCTTCAAATACGGCATGACCAGTGACCACGTGCTCGGCATGACCATGGTCACCGGCCGCGGAGAGCTTCTACACACACGGGCAGGCAACGGCCTGGACCTCACCGGCCTCCTGACCGGCTCCGAAGGCACCTTCGGCATCCTTACCGAGATCGAGCTGCGGCTCTCGCCTGCGCCCGAATGCACCGAAACCTGGCTCGCAGCCTTTCCGAGCATGGCCGCGGCCTGCCGCGCCGTCGCCGAGATCGTCCGCGCCGGACTCGTCCCCGCCGCGCTCGAAATCCTCGATCGCCTGACCATCCAAGCGGTCGAAGCGAGCAGCTACGCGGCGGGCTATCCCACCGACGCCGAGGCCGTCCTCCTCGTCGAACTCGACGGCGCCAAGACCCGGGTCGATGCCGAATCCCCCGGAATCCAAGCTCAGCTGAAAAGGCAGCAGCCGCTCTCCCTCGAGTCGACCCGCGACCCCGAGCAGCGGCTGAGACTTTGGAAGGGGCGCAAGGGCGCTTTCGGCGCCATGGGCCGGGTCAAACCCAACCTCTTCGTCCTCGACGGTGTCGTGCCGCGCAGCAAGCTCGAAGCGGTGCTCGCCGAAATCACCGAAATCTGCAAGCGCAAGAACATCACCCTGGCCAACGTATTCCACGCTGGCGACGGCAACCTCCACCCCAACCTCTCCTTCGACGGCCGTGACCCGGTGGAAACCGAACGGGCCGTGCAGGCCGGGCGCGAAATCCTCGAACTCTGCGTGCGCGAAGGCGGCAGCCTGACCGGCGAGCACGGCGTCGGCGTCGAGAAAAAGGATTCGATGCCGGCCATGTTCGACGACACGACGCTCGCGGTCTTTGCCGACCTGCGTAAGGCCTTCGACCCGGAACTCATCTGCAACCCCGGCAAACTGCTACCCAGCGGCGCCGCTTGCAACGAAGGGCGCAGCGCCGAACACACAAGCGCTCTCGAAGGAGGTGCCGAGTGAAAGCTCTCGGAGACATCGCCCATGCCCACGGCTTCTCGACCTGGCACGAAGTGGCGGACGAAGCCCAGCTCTGCGCACTGCTCACCAGCAACGCGGGGTCCAAGCACTTCGCCGTCATCGGCAACGGATCGCAACTCGGCTGCGGCGCCCCGATCAGGCGCGACGCAGAGCTACTCTCCCTGCGGCGACTCGACCAAATCATCGAACTCGACCCGGAGGACCTATCCATCACCGTGCAGCCCGGCATCAGCCTGGGGAAGGTGCAGACGGCCATCCAAGAACACGGGCTGATGCTCGACAGCGGCCCCTTTCCCGGCCAGGAGCAACGCAGCATTGCTGGGCTGCTCGCCGAGGCGCCCCCGAGCCCACGTGGGCACGACCGGGGATCCCTGCGCTCCCAAGTGCTGGGACTGCGCGGCGTCGACGGCAAGGGCCGAGTCTTCCGGGCTGGAGGCCGAGTCATCAAGAACGTCGCTGGCTACGACATGATGCGCCTCTTCGTAGGAAGCGGCGGCTCTATGTTCGCGGGCCTGGAGTTCACCCTGCGACTCGTGCACCAGCCCGAAGCAGAGCTTTGCCTCCACTCACGAGAAATGTCCCAGGGCGAAGGAATCGCGGCCTGGCTGCACCTTCGCCGCAGCGAGCGGGAACTGCGCGCCTGTGACCTGATCCTCCTACCCGGCGGCAAGAGCAAGGTCTGCGCATTCTTCGAGGGACCAACGCCCTTCATCGATGCCCTACGCGACGACCTTGCGAAGCCCCAGTGGCAGCAGTTCTCCCCGCAGCAGCAATCCCTTAGCCACGTCCCCACCTCGGGGTCCCCGATGCGCTCCCGCGGGGCGCTGCGAGCATCACAGCTAGGGAGCTTCCTCCAACTGCTCAAGCAGGACATGGAGCTCTGCCTGCACATGCAGGGAGACTTCATCCTTTACGGCGCTTGGGATGATTCCACCCACTGGCCCGAGGCTTGCCACCTGCGAGCCATCGAGCCCCAGGACGGCAGCAGCGAGCTTCCGATCGGCACCCGTATCTCGCGCGCCGAAGCTCAGACCGCAGAGCAGCTGCAGCACGCCCTCGGAGACTCCTTCGCCTGCGGCCGCTACAGCTTCGACACCGGGCCGCAGCATGTGGAGGAAGAAGCATGAAGCCCGGACTCGAACTCTCCTACGAGCGCACCCTCGACTGCGTGCACTGCGGCCTCTGCCTGGCGACCTGCCCTACCTACGAGACCAGCGGCAAGGAGACCGACTCTCCCCGCGGGAGGATCCTCATCATGCGGGCCCTAGCCGAGGGCCGGATTGCAGAGGATGCTCCAGGCCTGACCCCGCCACTCGATCGCTGCCTGGCATGCCGGGCATGCGAAACCGCCTGCCCCTCAGGGGTCCACTACGGCGAGATCCTTGAGGAGACTCGCACCCACTTCGATCGAAGCCAGCCAAAGCTGCAGAAGAGCTTCGTGCGCTTCCTCCTCAACAACGCACTGGCCAAGCGCCGCCCCCACCACCTGGCGATGGGCACCTTAGCCCTGATGCAAAAAAGCGGGCTGGTCTGGCTGCTCAGCAAGTTGCCGATCCCGGCATGGCAGAAGAAGAGCTTCGAACTCCTGCCAAAACTGCCCCGCAGGAGCGAACGCAAGCCGATCCCAGCCGGGATCTACGAACCCTACGGCCGCAAGCGTGCCGAAGTCGGTCTCTTCACCGGCTGCATGATGGAAACCGTCTTCGGCCGCGTGAACCGCGCCGTGCTTGAGGTTCTGCGGCACTATGGCTGCCGCGTGCACGTGCCACGCGAGCAAGGCTGCTGCGGCGCCCTGCATCTGCATGCGGGTTTCCGTGACTCGGCCCGCCCGCTCGTCGAGAGGAATCTCCAAGCCTTCGATCCGGGGCTCGATGCGATCATCGTCGACTCTGCAGGCTGTGGCTCCTCGATGAAGGAATATGGTCATTGGATGCCCGAGGCCGAGCATTTCGCCCAGCAGGTCCGGGACTTTAGCGAGTGGCTGGTCGAACTCGGGACGCTAGCAGCCCCCAAGCCAGTGCAGCGCAAGGTCAGCTACGACGACCCTTGCCACCTCTGTCATGGCCAAGGCATCGTCAAGCCGCCGCGCCTCCTCCTCGCCAGCATCGAAGGGCTAGAGGTCTATCCACTCCCGCACTCGGATGATTGCTGCGGTAGCGCCGGGATCTACAACCTCGTCCAGCGCGAACTCAGCGACGCGGTGCTTGACCGCAAGATGGACGAAATCGCCAAGCTCCCGATCGACACGATCTTGACTGCCAACCCCGGCTGCCACCTGCAGCTGGAGCTGGGCGCCCGGCGGCGGGGAATGGAGCTGGAGGTCATGCACATCGCCGAGCTACTCGCCGAGGCCTGGCAAAGAAACTGAGCACTGCGGTGACGAAGAACCAGCTGAAGATACGGACCGACCAGCGACAGATGCCTGAGCCAGCAGCAGAGATCCACGAGCTTCTTGGCGGCGCCCGCTTGGAATACTGGCCAAGCTTCCTCAGCACCACAGAACAAGCCCAGCTCTACGAGGAACTACACGCAGGCCTTGCCCTGCGCGTCCTGCCGGTTCGCGTCTTCGGCCGCCTGCACAAGCAGCCGCGCGAAACATCCTGGCATGCACCCGGATCCTATAGCTACAGCGGCCTGACCCTTGAGCCCCAGCCCTGGACACCGGAACTCCATGAACTCCGCGAGAGGATCCGCCAACACTGCGGAATGGACTTCCCCAGCGTCCTCGTCAATCACTACCGAGATGGCAGCGACCGCATGGGCTGGCACGCCGACGACGAGCCCGAGCTCGGAGAGGATCCTGTTATCGCCTCGCTCTCCCTCGGCGCGACGCGGCGCTTCCGCCTCAAGCACAAGCAGCAGAAGCAGGCCAAACACAGCCTCGATCTCGAGGGCGGCAGCCTGCTGCTGATGGACGGCGCGACCCAGCGCCACTGGCTGCACAGCCTGCCAGCGACCAAAAAGCCCGTCGGCGGCCGTCTCAACCTCACCTGGCGCCCCTGGGTAACGAAGACGAGCAGCCGCCCCGCGACCTGATGGGCTAGCCCTTAGCCCAGCGGAAACGCTTCGCCCAAGGTGCGACGGTCCAAGAGGCTGTTACCCGTGGGCCATTTCCAGCGCCCTACTACCCCGAAAACGCCGCCAGCGCTTCGGGGGCTAGGATCGCCGAGGCGATCAGGCCGAGGACCATGAAAACGGCGACGCGAAGGGCAGAGCGGCGCATCAAGGTAACTCCGAGGAGATAGGGACGTGAGCTAGAGAGCACAGCGCAGACGGAGAAATCTACCAGCCCCTGCAAGTGGCAGCTGACCGATCCGCAAACTACTGCAGCAGCAAGAGCTCCTGCGTCATCGTCGCGCTGCCATTGGTGCCCGAACCACCACCGATCACGACGACGCCACAGCCGCCCATCAGCGTTGCCGTTGCGGCTGCGCGGCCACGCCCCATCTTTGGCAGCTTGCTCCAGGTCAGGGTCTTAGGATCGAAGGCCGCCACGCGGCGCGGCAAAGGCCGACAAGAAAGCCCGGCCTTAGACTTCCGGCCTCATTCCCACCCGAAGCCTGAAATAGGATCTGGAATCCCAGAAGAACTACTTTCAGACTGCCGAGCTGAGCACCCGACTTGGCTCCTGCTGTTTCGATTCTGGTGGCGGCTTCCCTCCTGGAAGCCTGCCGGCTCAACGAAAGCCTCCAGCAGGACAGCATGAGTCCGGGTGAAAACAAGACTCACGCGACCTCTGTAACGGCCTACTAGGCCCCACTTTCGCACTAGACACACCCCTTTCCAGGATGACGAGCATGGATACCATCGGACTGTTCTATGGCAGCACCACCGGCAACACCCAAGAAATGGCCGAACTCATTGCTGAGAAGATGGCCAACCCCGTGGAACTCAAAGATGTCGCCGACTGCAGCCCCGAAGATCTCTTGGCCTACGACAAACTGATTCTTGGCTGCCCCACCTGGGGAGAAGGCGACCTGCAGGACGATTGGGATGCATTCCTGCCCGGCGTAGAAGATCTGGACCTATCCGGAAAGACCATAGCCATCTTCGGCCTGGGTGATGCGGATGGCTACCTGGACACCTTCGTGGATGCGCTCGGAACCATTTACGAAAAGGTAAAGGCTTGTGGCGCGACGGTCGTAGGCTCCTGGCCAACCGATGATTACAGCTTCGATGAGAGCACCTCGGTTATCGACGGCGAGTTCGTCGGCCTGGTCCTGGACGTGGACAACGAAAGCGAGAAGTCCGAAGAGCGTATCGACGGCTGGGTCGAGCTGATCAGCCCCAGTTTCTGATCGCCCATAATGGCGCAAAGGGCCGTTAAAGAAGTCGCGCGGCAGCCGAGCCCCTGATTCGGGGATCTGCAGCCGCGCGACTTCTTCATCGGCCCTTTGCGCTAGCAAGAGATGCCACAGAGGGAGCACGATGCGTATCTACACCAAGACCGGAGACGAAGGCCAAACAGGGCTATTCAACGGCAGCCGAGTTGCCAAAGAGGACCTTCGGGTCCAGGCCTACGGCTGCTGCGACGAGCTCAACTCCTGGGTCGGAGTCATCCGGGCCGAAGGAGTGAACGCAGATAGCGACCAGGAACTCGCCGAGATCCAACACGACCTCTTCGAGATAGGGAGCATCCTCGCAACCCCCGGAGAAAGCCCCCAGGTCAAGCAAGTGCCGGGGCGCACCAAGGCGCTCGAAAACTGGATGGACCGAATGGATGCGGCGCTGCCGGCACTCAAGAGCTTCATCCTGCCCGGCGGAAGCAAAGCGGCCGCGCACTGCCACGTTGCCCGCACCGTCGCCCGTCGCGCCGAACGTCAGGCGTGGATCTGCGCACGCCAGCACCCAGTCGCGAGCGAGGTCCTCATCTATCTCAACAGGCTCTCCGACACGCTCTTCCTCCTCGGCCGCTGGCTCAATCACTCCTCAAACACAGCTGACGTGGAATGGCAGCCGCGCGATTCCGATTCTTAAACCAGCGCCCGCAGGCCATGGCGAACAAAGGCGCACAAGCGCTGGCGCGGCCTTAGTGATCCACACTTCCTAGCTGAATCAGGACCTTGACCACATCACCGCTCTTCCGCGCGAGCTCGAGTTCGATCCAATCGCCACCAACGTGGGCACGAATCAGGTCCTGAAGATGTGCAGCGTGCCGCACCCGAACGCCGTCGACGACGAGGATCTTATCCCCCTTGCGTAAGCGCGCTTCGTGGGCCGCCGTCCCCCTCTGCACAGAAAGGAGGGTCGCTCCCGGCCCGAGGTCGGCAGGGCTGAAACGAATACCGAGCAGCGAGCGCTGGTAGACCTTTCCGGCCTTCATGCCCGCGAGGATCTCCGAGATATCAGCAAGCGTCGCCGCGAAGCCAATGCCGCTGTCGTACCAATCAGCTCCGGCAGTATCACCCTTGGGCGAAAGCGGCACGTTGATACCAATCACCCGGCCCTCGATATCGATCAACGGCCCTCCATAATTGGCGGGGGAGATATTCGCGTCGCTCTGCACCGCGCGGCCCGAGATACGCCCCTTGGCCGAGAGAATGCCCAGGTGCGTCGTCGGACGCTTCGGCCCAAAACTGCGCCCTAAGGCGAGGACCCACTGGCCAACCCGGAGCGAAGCCGGGGCAATATACTCGGGTACTGGCAGCCCCTCAGCCTGGATCTTGAGCATCGCGATCCCCCTGGTGCGGTCTTCCCCCGCTCGCTCGGCCGTGAACTTGCGACCGTCGGCAAGGGTCACCAGGATCGTGGTCGGATCCACCTCTAGAACCCAACGCGAAGTGAGGATCCACCCATCGCTACCAACGACGAGGCCGGTGCTAACGCCTTGCGCTTGCAGGAAGCCGGGAAACTTCAGTGAGCCCAGCTTGGGCCGCTTCTTGCCGCCCTTCTTCTGCTCGCTTGGCTTCGGCTGCGGCCGTGCCTGCGGACCGGTCTTTGCCGGATCCTTCTTCTTGACCCGGTAGCCGCCGAAGGTCTCGACCGTGACCACTGAGGCAGAAACCCGCGTCAGAGCCGGGCCTAGCACCTCCTGCATCAGCGAGGCCTCAGGCAGCATCGTGCTGGCTTTTTGCGCCGAGACCCCAGCTGCCAAACCGAGGGCCAGACTCAGGATCGCCGCGGGGAGGACAGGCACATTGATGGCACTCATTTCTTCGCCGCCTCCAACTTCAGGCTCACCTTGTAGACCTTGCTGCCTCGCTTGAAGGTCAGGTCGATTTCATCACCCGGGCCATAGGACCGCAGCGCCCGGCGAAACTCGGCACAGGTGCGGATCGGATATTGGTCGATGCGCACGATCAGGTCGTCTGGCCGCAAACGTGCCTTATGCGCCGGCGACCCTCTTCGGACCCTATCAATGTAGGCCGGCGGCGACCTGCGCCGCGCCGTCTCGAAGAGATCGATACCGGTATAGACCGGAGCCTTTTTCTTGACCCGCTGCTTCTGCGCCGCCAGGAGCCTCCTCGCGGCCTGCCGATCCCCCGTGCATAAGGCCACAAAGCCAGCCAACTCATGGGCGGGTATTACCACCGACAACTGAGTATTGGTCTCTCGCGATTCGACAAGAGGCGCCATCATGCCGATGAGCTGGGCGTCCAAGGTAAACACGCCCGCGCCGGGCATGCCCGGGTTACTCGGCGCATCAACGATCAGCACTTCGCCGCGGAACGGAAACTTGCGGAGGTTGAGCCGCAGGTCCGAACGTACGCGTGCAACAACCACACCGAAGCTCGTCGATAAGCGCTCTTCATACTCTGCGAGCTTGAACATGTTGCCGATCGTAAACAGGAACTCGCCTGGCTCATGGTGCTTCGGCGTAGTCGAGAACTTGAGCGGCCGGAGAGGATACTTACGGCCTTTGTCATCCTGGGTATCGATGCGCAGCATCAATACACCCAACTCTTCGCTGCGACGAACGATCCGCGCATCGCAGACCGTGCCATCGCGCAATACAACACGAGTCTGACCCTGCTGGATGCTAACGCTATCCCAGCAGAGGACATGCCCACGATCGCTGACGACCAGACCACTGCTATAGCTCTCTATGCCGCGCAAGCCCGAAGCGCCGAAGATCTTGACCACCGACCCCAGAAGCGGATCCAAGCGGGTTTGCGTTTCAGCGCTCGGCACAGGAAGCTCGCCTGCTGTCCAAGCTTTGAAACTCGTCAGCGCCTTGCCGCCTGTTACTCGGCGCTTCTCCCTGAGTTCACCTTCGACATAGACTTCGGCGGCGATCGGCCGCAGACGTTTACCCTCACTCACCCATTCGACAAAGCGCAACTCGGCGTCACCTCCCAGCCTCGGGTGCCGGCACCGGTAGCCCACCGGGTAGAAGCCATCGCGATCGAGGAAGAGACTGCGCTTACCAGGCCCACGCAAGCGCAGCACCCAGACGATGCGCCCGGCGAGGTATTCGCCACCTTCGAGCCAGGCATCCTTCAGAACTTCGGGGAAACCCTCGGGAGCTAGCCAAGGGTCGAGTTCGAGCTCTCGCTGCAGCGAGACCCGCAGATTGGCACCGCCTTCGCCGCTGCGCAAAGTTCGAAGCGGTGTTTTCTTGCTGTATCTGCCGCGGGCCAAGGTCCAAATCTGCAACTCGGGTTTACCGAGTTCCTTTCCACCGCGATAACGCTGCACCTGGACGTCGACACGGCGCTCTTCATCCTTCCCAAGATGCGGCAGCCCCGCCTGCATGCGTTCGCTGAGTTCGTTGACAAGACGCGCCTGATAGGCAAAGAGAGCCTTCTCCCGCCTCCAATCCCGAAGCGGCGGCAGCTGCTTCTTCGCCTTGGACTTAGCTTTGGACTTCGGCTTGCCCCCAGAGAGGATTCTCTTCGCCTTCCCAAGCAGCGACTTGGACTCGGCCAAGGCTTTCTTTCGGCGTTGTCGCTCGGCTTCGACCTGCTCCTTGATCTTGGCCCAATCAGGAATAGTGGCAAAATCACAGACGTTGGGGCGAGGCGTCTTCTTCGAACCGGTATCCACCGCCGCGAGGCGAGCCCGAACCTTGCGCAAGTTGCTGTAGGCACGTGCTCTTTCGTTCCAACGGCGATATCCGATCTCGACCTCGAAGCCGGCCGGTAAGACGCCAATCATCCGCGCCAGATCGTTGGCGGACTCAAGGGGCATACCGTTCAAGGACAAAAGCTGGTCACTGAGGCGAAGCCTGGCTTTCGCCGCCACTGAGTCGGCAAAAAAGGACTGCACGTAGACGCCTTTCTTGCTGCTACCGGTGTTCGGATCACTCATCCACCAAGCGTTCATGTCGAGTGTGCCGTGTTCCGCGTGCTTACCCGCTAGCAGGTCGGGCAAGAAGTTGCGGATCTGATTGATGCTGACCGCGAACCCAACGCCGGTATTCACTCGGCCGCGGTCACGAATCGTGATGCGGCCGTTGATGCCGACGAGCAAACCGTTCTCGTCAAAGAGCGGACCACCCGAGTTGCCGGGATTGATCGCGGTATCGACCTGGATGCAGTCTGGATAGACCAGAAAGCGACCGCCTGGGCCGCTGCCTTTCTGGTAGCGATTGAGCCCCGAAACGATGCCTAGCGTCACGGTCGGTTTGAAATCCGTGGCCAGCAAGAACGGGTTGCCCATTGCGTAGGCAAAGCCGCCCACCTTGAGCTTGTCGCTATCCCCAAGCTGGACATAGGGCCAGCTTCCATCGGGCTGATTGCCCTTCCCACGCAAGGCAAGGACCGCGATATCACCGCCGGGATCGATACCAAGTACGTCGGCCAAGTGAAACTTGCCGTCCGGTAGGCCGATCTTCATGACCTTGCTCTTACCGGTGACGTGGTAGTTCGTGAGCAACCAGCCACGCGGACTGATGATCACCCCACTGCCACCGCCGGGCTTATCCAGCGCCATCACGGCACAAACCGCCGGCTCAACCTTGGCCATCACCGCCACACGCTTGGCTTCGAGCTCACGCAAGCGCTGCAGCGGGCTCTTGCCCTGGGCCGGCAGCAACGGCAATAGCTCGAACAAAAGCGCTAGGGGGAGAAGCGTCAGAGATCTCTTTAGCATGATTCTGTCCTGCCCGTTCTCCGGGCCTCCCACCATCAGTCGCCAGGCCGGAGTAAGCGCAGCTCGCCGCAGATCACCCGCCCACCAGCATCTAGGTCATCCCCTGGCACGAGTTCCAAGACCAGCTCTGTGGCATCCACGAGATCGATAACGAGGTCGCGAACCTTGCCATTGGCACTCAGCTTGAGGGGCTCACCCTGCAATTTGTCGCCACTCAGCACGCGCAAGCAGGCGCTACCGAAGGGAGCTCTCGGCATGCCGATCCGCCCCCGCAGGCGAAGCTTGCCCTTGCTCAGGCTCTCCGGCACCGCGAAGGATACTTTCAGTCCAGGCACCAACAGGAGCCCGCGTTCATAAACCTCATCGCCGAGCTGCAACTTGCCGCCAAGTCCACGGTCTTTGCGTAGCTTGGCTAGCGCTAACAAAGGTGAAACGCTGCGGAGCACCTTGCTTGGTAAGGCGGAGACATATTGCATTTGCGCGGACAACCACTCGATCTTGCGCAGATGCCGGAGCGGTAACTCAAGCTCGATCGCCCCAAGGACTCGAAGCCCAAGGTGCTTTCCCTTGCCCTTGGAGAAGAGCTCGCCCACGAGAACCTTTCCATCAAGGAGCTGGACGGATACCCGGGCAACGCCCCTAACGGCACTGGAGTCGATACCTCCCAGCCGCGAGAAAACGATGCCGTAAACCCGTTTTCGGGGAATACGCAACTTGCGCCCGCCCCGCTCGACCAGGAATGCCCCGGCCTCGAAGCCGAGCACTAGGGCTGAAAGCCGACGCAAGCGCTTCCTGGCCTTGTCCCAGAAAAAGACGTAGTCCTGCGAATCGGAGGGCTTGGCGAGCGCCTTGGCAAAGCCGGCATCATCGCCCTTGCTAGCCTTTTCGAGGCGAAGTGCCTGGAACAGGGGGTAGGGCACCGTGCCCTCGCTCTTTTCCCGGCCAAAACCTATGCGGAACTGCCAGTTCTTGCCTTCCCCACCCAAGAACTCGGCAGGGATTTGGGCGCCGGTACGCAACTGCACCAGCCCCCCGGCGATCATCGCCTTCGGCTGAGTAGCAGCGGCCTCCCCCTGTCGAAGCGGTAACAAACGCCACAGCGAAGCCGCCGGCAGACGCCAGAGCTTCTGCTCGCCTTTGCCACCAAGGGCTGCACCGAAGCCCGGCGTCCCGATGGGGTGGCCAATCAGTGAAGCATCCTCGGCAATGAACCATTGGTCGAGCAGAGCTTCTTGCCCCTCTAGGCTCGACGCGAGAACGCGCTGGGCGTTTTGCCCACTCAAGGAGGAGGCAAGTAAGAGCAGAGAAAAGGGTAGGGCTCGGAGCATGATCACGGGCAATCAGCGACCGCCTTTATTCAGGCGCTTGTAATAGTTCTCCAGCAAGCTGCGGTAGCGCTCTGGGAGCTTGGTTTGCAGTTCGGAGAGGATCTTCTCGCGGTCACGGCTCTTCATATTGCCCCACCGGTCTTTGACACCACGCGAACCGTGGAGCTTGCCAATACGCCCCTCGCCAGGCTGGATCTCACTGCGATTGGCCGGCCCAGCAGGCGGCTGGTTGCCCTTAGGCGCACCATCGCCTCCTTGCTGCTGCTTCTCTTCGAGCTGTTTGATCAGCAAGTCGAGCTTCTCGACAATATCGAGCTGCTTGGTCTCGACGATCTTGCCGCTCTGCTCCTTCTTGAGCTTGCGCTCACAGAACTTCATCTCGTCAGCGATCGCGTGCAGCGGGCTGTCCCATTGGGCCTCCAGCTCTTGCAGCAGCTGCGCAGCATTAGCGCGGTAGCGCTCAGAGGCATCTGGATAAAGCTCCAAGAAGATGCGGAGATTGAGGATCGCCTCCCGAGGCCTGGGAATGATCGAGAGCGAATAACCGAAGAAAAACACCGCGGAAGGATCAAGCAGTGAATAGCCACGGTCCTCGGCAACAAAGTCATTGAGCAGCTGGCTCGCCCCTTCGGGGTCGTCCTCGTCGAGTAAAGCGCGCGCCAGCTTGTAGCGGGCATGGGCCCGCAGGTGCACGTCTCCGGCCTTGTCTGCGGCAACGATAATCTTGACCAGGCTCAAGGCGCCCTTCGGATCACCGGCATCGAGTAAGTCGACGGCCTTGCCGTATTCAGGCTTCAGCGCCTGAAGCGCCCGATCGGTGATACCGGCATCAGCGCCCAGCTCCCAATCGCTGGCAAAGTCGGAGAGGATCTTCTCGCTTGCCTTGTTCTGCTTCAGGTAACGAAGGAAGCGCTCTTTGGAGAACTTGGGGGTCCAGGCGCCATCCTGCTCGCCGGCCTTCTTGACCTCGGCGGGGACAGCCTTTTCTCCTGCCTTGGGTGCGGCATCGCCCTTTTTCTTCTGCGAAGCTGGCTTGATGGGGGAGGGATCAACTGGCACCGGCTTATCGGGTGCCGATTGCTGTACCGGCGCCGGCGGAGACTGCTGCGCATCGGCCGCTGCTCCCCATAGCAGGGAGGACAAAGCCACTGCGCAGAGACGGGTACGGACGAGAATCATCGGCCACCCTCCTCTTCGTTTTCTTCTTCACTCTTGAGCAGCTTGTTCGCCAGCTTGCGGGTCAGCCCCTCGACCTTGCCCTGCTTCTGTGCAGCGCTCCGAGCAATGTCCTTGCGCTGATTGCCCTTATCGAGCTTCTCCAGCAGCTTGGTCTTGCGGTTGACGCCCTTCTGCAGAGTAAGCAGCATGCGTAACTCCGCGGTAATCGGAACAAGGGCCGAATCCCCCCCCTCTCCCCCAGAACCGCCTTGCCCCTGAGACTCTTTCTGCTCCATCCTCTGCGTTAAGGCATCAAGGAGATCCTCGAGCATTTGCTCGATGGATTTTTGTACTTCCACCGTGGCCGGCCCGGTCTCGAAGCGTTCGAGCATCCTCCCCGCAAGGCGCAGATCATCGGCGAGATCCTTGACGATCTCCGGGAATACGGCGGTCGTACCCTCTTCCTCAATCAGGCGTAGGGCTGCCGCAAGCTCGTCCACGAGGCCGCGCTCGCCTTCTGCCAGCTTCCGGCAACGCTCGCGCACCCAGGTCGGGGTACGCCCATCCTGCATCAGCGCCTCGATCTCCTTGCGCTTCTTTTGGGTCAGGATGGTGCTGGCCGTGTATTGGCGCTGACGCGCCAAGATCTCGGTGAAGCGCTCTTCGAGCGCCTTGAGCACCTCCTCCTGGAGTTCTTGCCGCAGCTGGGAAAGAGCATCCTCCAGACGCTTTCTCGCTTCCTCAAGCTGATCCACCGCATCCTGCTGCTCCTGCTTGGCTTTGCCAGGCTTGAGCTTTTTCAGCGAGCCAGCTGCACTCTTCTGCTTCGGCACTGCCTGCTGGATGTTGTTCTTGCCCGGTGTTTTCTGCCCAGAGCCGCCTTTGCCGTCTTCCCCGCCAGTCTCGGCGTCTTCCATGTCCTCAGCGAGCTTGTCGGTCTTTGCCCGTGTCGCCAACTGATCCTTTTCCATCTGCTCGAAGGGCAGCTTCATCAGGCGCCGGCGAGCATCCTCTTCTAGCTGCCCCAGCTTCTTCTCCGCCTCCTTGAGGCGGTCGATGGCCTTCTCCTGATCATCCAAAGACCTTTCGGGCTGGTTCTGTTCCAAATCGGCCTGGGACTGCTTCATCTCCCCGGCCGCCCCAGCAGCACTGTCGCTGGGCCTTGCGGCATTGGGCTTGCCGCCTTCGGCGTCCTTCATCTCCGACTCAGCACGCTCGATCTCGCGCAGCTCCCCAGCCAAGTCCTCGGCCTGCTTTTCGAGTTGGCCCTGCTTCTTGGCCAGATCCTCGCTCGGCTGTTCGCCAGCGCCCTTTTTCTGAGTATCCGAGCGCAACGCTGCTTGCTCGCCGAGGAGCTTACCCACCCGCTGCTTGGCCTGCTGGATGCGGTCGAGTTGCTCAGCCAGGCGTTCGGCCTCGGCCGAAGCCTCGCGCTCCCGGCGCTGCTCATCGACCAACTTGTCGACGCGCTTCTTAAAGGCATCCAGAGCCTCTATGCGCCCGAGTATGTCGCTCAGATCGTCATCACGGTCGAGCAGGACCAGGAGGAGCTGGTTGAGACGCAGCTGCACCTCCCCCATCTTGGAGAGCGCCTCGTCCCAGGAAGCTTCCTCCAGTAGGTCGCGAACCTCCCCCATACGCTCGCTGAGCTTGGCTTCCTGAACCAGGCGTAGACCGCGTTTGATTCGCTCGGCCTTGCTCTCGTCCTGCGCCCCCAACTGCTTGCGCAGCTCTTCCATCGAAGCGCGGAGCGCGAGGAATTTGCTGTAGGCCTGCTTCTGCAAACTTGCCGGTGACTTTTCGTCCTGTGCCGGCTCATCGACAGTTACCTTGGCAGGCGGCTTGGTTTTGGCTTCGGCAGCCTTCTTATCCTGAGCGAAAACGCTAGCTACGCTCAGGATAAGGGCGATACAAGCCAGGGTCATACATTTCAGCTTGTGCATTCTCGCTTCCAAATGGCTGGAGCTTGCTAGCCCGTCAGGTGACTGGGTCCTCTGATCCCAACATACGTTCGCGGCCCTGGGCCCTGCAGGGCCCCAGGGCCTGGGCCCGTTAGTTCTTTTTGCGTGCCTTAGGACTCTGCTCAGGCCCGTCCTTCTTCTTTGTTTCCTCTTCAGGATCCAAATCGAAGTCACTCAGATCCTCATCAAGACGTTTCTTAGCCTCGCCCATGACTTTCTCCTGGATCTCGATCAAGTCGCGAACCTGGTTGAGCAAGGTCGTGAAGGTCTCAAGCTCGGTCATGGCCCTTAGGACTCGATCGATCATGCGAAGGATCTCGCCATATTGATGCGAGGCCTCCTCACGCATATCCGCATCGGCGCTTCGCGTGTAGGCGCCCAGGAGATTTGCCAGAGCCGGCATCGCCGAAACTCCCAGCCCCCCAAGCGGATCGACGATCTGCGTGGTTCGCCGCAAGACGATGCCCTCTTCGCTGAGGCGGTTGTTCCGCATCTCGTCCAAGATCAACTGGTACTTCTTGGCAACACTCAAGACCTGCCGTGCCAGATGCCGCTGATGACGCCCCAGCTGGCGGTACTTGCGGCGGATCTGCGTGCCAAGATCTCCTGTGGTCTTGGGTGAAGCCAGATCGCCGAAGTCAGCAGAATCGCGACGGTGCTTATCCCTGAGCAGCTCGAGTTCACGGCGCTGCTGGCCTTGCCGCCGGAGAAGGTCGTGCAGAAGCTCCTGTGGCGTGACCACTCGAAAGGTCTGCCGGTCGCCGTAGCTGGCACGCGGCCCCTCGCCGTCTGGATTGGGATACTCATCACAGGCGCGATGGCGCAGGAAGACGAGGAGCCCCGGGCGAATGCGATTGCCCGGGTCGTCCAATCGCTCGGTGTTTTTCAGCAGCGGTAAGAGGTCAAAGACGAGGCGGCCTTCGAAGAGCCTCACCCCAGCCTCGAAGCCGTCCAAACCCTCGGACTTGCCGAGATGGAAAACCTTCCCTGGGTCCTTACCCTCACCAAAATCGGCACGCTCGCCCAAACCCCATAAGGTTTCGATGGACCGAACGCCAAAGTCATCGCGCACGCGCAGATCCACCGGCAACCGCGCCATCGGGGTAATCATCGAGCCGATCCCCTGACGCTTGACGTCGACCCGCGGAGCCTTGTCGGGCACGACACGCAGAAAGACCTTGCGCCCCTCGCCCTGCGCCATGCCCTGCTCATCCCTGAGAAAGATCTCCAGTACGCCGGAGGACTCAGGGAGGAAGCTCCCTCGCACCGTGCGTTGGTCCTGGTCGATCCGTGCGGCCTCGACCTTCTCCCTGTCCACGGCAAAGGCCGCCTCATGCACGGGCTTGGAGCTGCGAGCGACAAGATCCAAACGCGAGCCCTCGGGCACCAATAACTCACTTGCCCCCGGCCCGACGATCAGCGGATCCCGCTTCATATAGCTCGGATAATGCAGGGATAGCTGCATCTCCTCGAGCAGGGGACGGTCCACCAGCCGCACTTCGATCTCAGCGGACAGCCCGTCACCGCCTTCGGCATGGAAGCTCAGCGGATCAAGCAGGCCCGGAAAGGTAAAGCTAAAGGTGCTCTCGCCGGTGTTTTGCTTCATCGACTCCGTCGTGCGCCCGCCTCGCTCGCGCGAATAGACGATGCTCACACGGTCAGGAATCACCCCGGAGGCATCCACTTCGACCGTAAACTCGTCGCCTCGCGGAACCAGTAGATAGCCCTTTTCCGCGCCCAAGACCTGCAGCTGAGTCGCCCGCGGCCAATCAACATCGGAAGCCAGCAGCAGCGAGCGTTGCGCCCAGATACCCGAGCCCTTGGGGAAGCTGGCAATCACCCCCATAAAAAGGAAGAGGCAGATCAAAAAGACCCAGCCCTGAGTACGCACGCGTTCGCGTTTGATTGCGCTGCGCAGGTCAACACTTGCGAGCGTCTGCGGCACCTCGGCCACCAGACGCCGCATCAAGGCGGGGCTAGAGTCGCGATACGCCCCGCGCTCAAGGGCAGCCCCAAACTGCAAGGCACTGATCAAGCGCTGCGCCAAGTCGCGATCCGAACGCTCGACAGCAAGCACCAGCTCGCGGTCGTCAAGCTCGGTCGAGAGCGGCCGGAACATTCGCTTATTGAGCTGGTAGAGGATCCACCCCAGCCACGCAAAGAGCAGAACCCCACGAGTAAGGGGGTCGAGGCGGAATAAGCGGTCGAGGGCGAAGGAGCCAAGGGCAAAGACACTGAAGGACAGCGCCAGAACCCCGAAGCCTTCGATCAAAATGCCGCTGCGGGCCCGGCTACGCAGCTGCCGCATCGCTCTTTGGATACGGCGAGCTTGGACCTGGGTCTCGGAAGCTTGAAGGCTGGTATCGGTCATCGTCTAGCTCGGCTCACAAGAGATCCCAGCGCTTGCGGAGTACCCACTCGACGCTCAGAAAAAGGAGGAGGAGGCCTAAGGTCACCCACTTGTCCCACAGCGGATAAGGACGCAGGAAGGTCTCGGTTGTCGAACGCGAGGGCACCTTCCCCGCCTGCTCAAGCAATTGGTCTGGCAGCAAAGCCTTGCTGCCGAGAGCAGCGGCCAATCGCTGCAACTCGGCAAGCGCCATCGGACCACGATTCTCGAGTTCGCTGCGTTCGACCAGGAAGGCGGCTTGGGCCGCGGCCTTGGTGTCTCCCTTCACTGCGCCACGAATGCTGACATGCCAGCGACCCAGCTCACCTGGGCGGAAAATCTTGAAAAAGCGCCCAGTCTCCCGGCCCTGCGGCTCAAGGAGCAGCTGATGCCGCTTGCCGCTCGGCGCTTCGAGCTGAACCGCCACTTCGTCGGCCACCAAGGGCTCCAACCGCTCGTTACGAGCCCGCAGATAGAGTTCGAGTTCCTTGCCGAGACTGAGCTTTTCCACCGAGAGCCCGAGCTGGTATCGAGAGTTTCCTCCCGCAAGCCGCCCTTCGTAAAGAAAGCGCAGCCCTTTTACCCAGAAGCGGTTGTACGCCTCCTCGGCGACGGCACGCCAGCGATAAAGCTCGTCGGTCCCCGACCATAAAACCCGGCCGGCGCCCACGTATTGCATCGCCAGCAACGGCCGCGGCCCGGAAGCCATACGCAGATTCTCGTCGGGGTGTTCGATCAGGATCTGCGCTGCCGGCTTGGCACGCGCGACTGGGAAAGACCAGTGGAAGCCCGGCAGCTTCTCCCAGAGCGTCGCGTTGAGGGTCTCGTCTTCGAGGATGCGGCAGATGCGGTGCCCACGACCGCTCTTACTCAAGCGATACGCCTGCTGTGATTTGAAGTAGCGGCTAAAGCCCAACTCGCGGTGTGGATCACTGAAGTCAGGAACAATCGGCATGAGATCGACCAGGGCCTTCAAAGGCGCCCCAGGCTCGGCCGCACGCGCCGAGCTTTTCTCGCCCATGACCCACCAGAGCCCCATACCGCGCTCAAGCACTCCCTTGGCCAGCTCCTCGATGAACTCCCGGGGGACGAGGATCGTGTCGGGCCGATGCAAGACGTCCATCAGAATGACGACATCGAACTCATCAACCTTCTCCGCGGACTTCGGCAAAGCCTTAATCGGCGTGTTGCCATCCTGCGGAAAGTCGATATCCGCCGAGAGCAGCCAGCAGGCCAGGTCCATAGTGCGGTCGCGCATCAACTGGGTGCGCAGGGTGCGATACTCGTGGCTCGGCCCGCCCGCGACCAAAAGCACGCGCAAGGACTCACCAAGCACCTCCACCTGACGCAGCACCCTATGCCGCTCTTCATCAAAGTCCTCGCCCTCGGGCGGTGTCAAACTCACCCGTAAGGTGAACTGGCCTTCTTTCTTCAGCTCGACAGGAGGAAACTCCACCGTCGTCAGGGACTCTTCGCCACCAAGCTCAACCCCCTTGGTCGCCAGCTCACGGAGGACCTGACCGTCCTTGTCCAGCAGCTCAAGCTTGGCCTCGATGGACTGCGCGTCGTAGCCCTGGGCCTGAAGCACGGCAGCGACCTTGAGCGGATCGCCCTTGAACACTCGCTCGGCCGCAGTCAGATCGCGGATGCTGACCGACCAAGTTTCGGCAGGGTCGCCAATCGGCACGACGAGCAAGCTCTCGACCTTGCGTGCTTCGAGGTATTTGCCGACCTCCTCCAGCGAACCACCAGCGTTGCGTCGACCATCGGTCAAGAGCACGACACTGGCAATGCGCGCGTCGCGGCTAGCCTCAAGCGCCTGGCGCACGGCAGCCGTGAGATTGCTACTGCCTTCGTCCGCGATGAACTTCTCCAATAAGAACTCGGGCGCGGGCGGGAGCACATTCCTGGCCCGCTCGGGCTTTGCCTCGCTGTCCTCTTCCGCGGGCAAGGCCGCGACGGGCGTCTTTTCGGGTGCCGGGCGAATCGCCGACCCAAAGAGATAGGCCCGCACACGGTTCTTGGAAGCCAGAGCCTCAACCAGCCCCGGCTGCGCCAGCAGCTTCTTCGCCAGCTCCATGCGCGCGGTTTCGCCCAGGTTCTCGACACCGATGCGCTTCCAGGCCTCGGCGTAGGCCTCGCTCCGCCGATAGGAGTCACAATGCCCCATCGATTGGGAAGCATCGACCAGGAGTATGACTTCGCCGGGCCGCACGACGCGGCTGACTTTGACCAGGCTCGGCTCCAGCAGGACGAAGGCCACGAGCAACAACGCAATCACCCGCAGAACCAGCAGGGTACTGCGCCGGCCCCAGCTCAGGCGCTTGGCATCGCGTCGATAGATCAGGTACGTAAAGCCAAGAATCGCCGCGAGCCCGATCAAGGCAAACAAGCCCATGCGGCCTTGCGGCAGCGACAAGAACTCGAAGCGCAGATCGTCCCCGGGAGGAAGCTCTTGAGCACTCAGGCCGGCCAACCAGGACAAAAATTCGTTCATCGTTCGCAGCGCCGCATCAGTGGTGGCCGAAACGCCAAGCAAGCAGCGTCTCCAGCAGGAGGAAGCCCATCAATATGAAGCCGAGATAGCGCCAGATCTCCCCTTCCTCATCGAGGAAGGAGGCCGCGCCGAGCGCATCGGCATCGAGCCAAACGAGCTTCTCGCTGAGTTCTTGCGGCAGGCCCGCTCGAAAAGCCTGCTCACTCAAGACCCCAGGAACGCCTTCGTTCTCCCAGGGCGAAACGCTGAAAAAGAGGCTCTCCTCTCCTCCATCAATCTTGCGAAGCAGCAAGCGATAACCGCCATCGGCCGGCCAGCTTTGCCCCGGCTCCGGCGCGGCCTCGATCAGTAACATCTGGCTTTGCTCGTCAGCCGCCCGAGCAAGGAAGCCTCGCTCGGGGATACGATCGTCGCCCTCAGCCGCCGGCATGAGCCGCACATCGCGGGCATATTCCACCGGTGAGATCTCGTGCCGTAGCACGCCACGGGCTCCAAGCTGGAAGGGCGCCAGTGCTTCGCGCCGCATGACGTATTCCGCCGCACGCAGCATCACAATCGGATACGAAGGATTGGCCTGCCAGCTGTGCCAAGCCGCGTCTGCAGTCGTCGTGAACAGCAGCACCTTGCCGGCACCATACTCGCGCTCAAGCAAGAGCGGAGGGCCACGTTCGTCATCGACCCGGAGAATGGCCGAGCACCCGTCTGGTAGTTGCCCGCCCAAGCCTTCGGCTTGAGCGACTCGGTGATAACGCCCAACACCGACGATGCGGGCCAAGGATTCGATAAGCTCTGCGGCTTCGACGAAGATCGGGTGCTCCTTCTTTGCCAGATGGATCACCTCTTTGCTCTGCTCGATATCGCCATCGACCTCGGCAAGTGGCGCCGGAAGCAGCCCTTTACCCTGCTTCCAAAAGCGCTCGTTCCACAGCCCGGTTTCCACCTGGCCGCCAGTGAAGAAGACCAAGCCACCACCGGCCCGCACGTAGTTCTCGAGCAGGGTGACGTCCTCATCCTGCATCGCGGTGATATTCGCCAGTATCACCAGGTCGAACTTCTCAAAATCAAGCTCTTCCAGCTCCTGCGAGTCGACGCGGGTCAGCAAGAAGCCAGAGCGAAGCTCGTCGGAGGGATCGAAAGCCGCTGCGAGGTAGAAGGTCTCGGCCAGCTCCGGCCTCTCACCCGGCTCGCCGTCGACAAGCAGCACACTGGCGTTCTCCGCCACCGAGAAGGCGAGTGTGCGCTGATTATCCAAAGGCAGGCGATCTTTGGGCAGGAAGGCACGCACATAGTGACTACCAGCGCTCTTGAAACGAGCGCGAAAGAGCTCGGTCTTGCGCTCTCCAGCTGCAAGGGAAGCGATCTTGCGAAAAACGCGCGCGCCGCCATCCACCTCGAAGCCGAGTTCGAACTCTGCCGAGTTACTGGTGCCGAGGTTCTCGACCGTGACCAGGAAGCTCGTGCCCTGCCCCCGAATGCTACGGGCCTCTCGACGTTCGATGGAGCGCAGCGACAAGTTACTCGACTCCTCACGGCCAACAGGCAAGACCTGGATCCGCAGCTTATCGGTCGGAAACTGCCGCCACTGCTTGATGATCTCTTCCTTGAGCTCACCGTCACCGCCGAGAAGGTCGACCTTGCGCAAATCTGAGATGAGATAGATCTGGAGACGCTCAGCCTGATCCTCAAAGGGCCGAATCGCCTTGTGTGCTCGGTCCAAGATTTGCCCGAGGCGCAGACGGTCCGGCGTCGGCCGCAGAGCAGTGAGGAAATCGCCAAACTGCGCGCGAAGCTGCCCAGTAATGGGGCGCCCCAAGAAACTCGGCTCATCTCGCGACGCGAGAATCGTCGTGAACAAATCACCGTTACGAGTCTGCGTCAGCGCCTCGACGATTTGCCGTGCACGCTGCTTCAGCCTGTCCATGGCCGTCCCCACACCGGTGATCGCGCCCATGCTCCCCGAATCGTCGAGGATCAACACGTGGTGGGCCGTGCGCTTGGTCAGCCCGAACACGTCATCCGAGGATGCTCTCGGGCGCGAGAGCAGGAAGGCAGCAAGCGCAACGAGCAGCATGCGCAACAGGAGCAGAAGGAGCTGCTCGAAGCGGGCACGGCGACGGTTCTTCTTGAAGGCCCGCAGCAAGAACTCCATCGCCGCCCAACGCACGCGCCGAAAGCGACGCCGGTTAAGGATGTGGATAATCAGCGGGATCGCTGCCAGGGCCGAGCCCCAAAGCAGCAAAGGGTTCAAAAAGGAAATCGCAAGCAGGGAGAGGAACAAGGCTGACCCCTATCTCAACGCTGGTAGATCGGCAGATGGCTGTAGGGCAGCTGCAGGATGGTCAGGGCGACCGCGGTACCGTAGGTCGCACCTACGCCATCGCCTTGCCACGAGCCATCGGCACGCTGTTGGCGTTTCAGCCACTTCGCCATTTTCGCGTAGTAATCGAACCATTCCTTGCCGCCCCGCTGGAACAGCGCCTGCGACAAATAGAGGTGGGCGTAATATTGATGACCGCCACCGCCGCCGGAGACCGGGAGAGTCCGGAGAGCGAATTTGAGCGCCTTCTCGGCGATGGGGTGGTCATACTTCCCCGCGTTGTAGAGCACAGCGCAAGCAGCAGCAGTAATCGCCGGCCGACCGTCACCGCTGCCGCGCGCGGTGTAGCGAATACCTCCATCGGGGTTGGCTGAATCGACCACGTATTTGACCGCCTTGTTGAGCACCTTGACCGGAATCGCAATACCAGCGTTTCGGCAAGCTCGCAGCGCCTGCACCTGAGTAACCGTCACGGCGCCCTCGTCGCCAGAGTCGTCAGGGGTATAGAGCCAACCGCCATAACCTGACTGCGACCGAGCCGTCAGCTTGACCGCATGGACAAGGGTCGCGTGAAGCTTGCGCTGCCGCTTGATGTCCTCCTCCATGCCGTAGATTTCAGCAAGGTACATGGTCGCATAGCCGTGGCCAAACATCGGCCGCTGCTCTTCTTGCATGGCGGTAATCAGGCCGTTTGACATCCGCATTCGCAGCAAATAATCCACCGACCAGCGGATATTGGAGGCGTAAGGGCCGCGGGTCGCGGTCGAACCGCTCATCGCCATCGCGATACCCGCAAGCGAGGTCATGGCGACGGGGTAGCCTCCACCACCGCCTTGGCTTCGCCACGAGCCGTCCCGGTTTTGGCTGCGAGCGAGAAAGCGCAAGCCATTGTTGATCATGCCCTCGATCTCGGCCGTGACGCCCTTGGGGCGCAACTTGCCAGCGCTTAAGTCAAGCGCATCGAGGGCATGGCTATCGTCTTTGGGTTTAGGCGGCGCCGGGCTCTTGGCCGAATGGCCCTGCGACGCAGCCTTTGGAGCCGGGGCAGTGTTTTGCCCGAGGAGGGGAGCCGTGAATAGCGCCAGCACACCCAGGCTAAGAATATCCACTCGTCTCATTTAACCTCCTCGATCGGCATAGAGAGCAAACTCTCACGTAGCCTCCATACATCCTTCATTCGGCCAAGGCGTTCACTCAGCTCGATCCGAAACAGCAGCAGCCGGGGATCCGGACGTAAGCCAGCCTTGCGCAAGACTTGCTCACAGTCGTTCAAGACCTGAAAGGCCAGCTCAGCGCCACGGCTTTCCAATTCCGAGCCCGCTAGCTCTCCACTCAAACGAACAAAAAGATCCCGCGCCCGAATCAAGGAATCGCCCGCGAGAACTCGCTGCACTAGCAGAGCGCGAAGAGCCTCCGTAGCCGCAACGATCCGCTGCACAGCAACCATGCGCCGAACCCGGTCGTATTCGCTCTTGGAGTTCGCAACGAGATCATCCGGAACCGCGTAGGCACGAATACGGTCGTCACTGGCGGCAAAGAGCATCCCCCCATGCACAGTCAGGTTGACCGGGTCACTGAGAGACGCCTTTTGGGTACTGATCGGCGAAAGAAGCAGGCGCGCTTGGTGCTCCCCGGTATCAGCCGAAAACACGTGGACCCAGCCATTGTCGGGTAGATAGATTCGTCCACCATGAACGACACCGCGTCCTTGATGGCGGCCTTCGAAGTAGCTCTCCAGGCTCTTCTCCCAGAGGCGCTTTCCCGACACAGCGCTAACGCACTGTAAATGGCTGCCAACTAGAAAAACTCGACCATCGACCGGGCCAATAAGCTCATCGAACTCCGATCTCCGGTACCCGACCTCTTTCCTTGGTAGCAGCCACTGCACCTTGCCCGTCTGCACCGACAAACAGAGCAAAGCGTCGCCATCGAGGGGGGCGACGATGACACGGTCCCGCTGCACGATCGGCCGCACAGGCTTCCAGTGCTCAAGCGCAACCGTTTGCACCCGATAGCCGAAGCCTCGCATCTGGACTCTTCTGGGCCTTGGCACCTGCTGATGCGGCGTCCGGGTCTCGTAGCGGCGCAGCCAGCACAACTTTAGGTCGGGAAGCCGAAAGGCCACGATGGCCCCAGCATTACTGGCGTGCACAAGTAGATCCCCAACAATGCGAGGACGCTGCACCGGCACCCGCAATAGCCTCGTCCCACCAGAGTGGACCGTTACCGTCGCCAATAGCTCCCCGGTATCCGCGTCGAGGCTCGCGATACGAAAGCTTCTGCCTTTGCGGACCGGGGCATAGAGGCGATCGCGATAACGAACAGGCGGCGTCTGGAAAAATATACGTTCCTGCGTCCCTGGAGGATTCGCCGTAACCCAAAGCGTCGCATTCTTCTTCAGGTCGAAGCAGGCGAGACGGTTCCTGTACGGATAACGATTGCCATCCTGCAGCACGCGGTTCTCGACCGTGAAATAGAGACGGTCTCCATCACGGACGACCGCTGAGGTCCCATAATCCGTCGAGGCAAGGCGAGCGTGCAGTTGGCCTTCGTTCTTGGCTGACCGCGTCCTCGAACCAGACACAAGGTGTTCCCGAACAAGCATCCCCGAGACCGCATCGAGGACGACAAGCCTGTCCTTGTCCTTGAACATGAGCGCCGACCGCCCCTCTCCCAGCTGCCCAGAGAGCAGTCGCAGACCGGGACGGAAGGTCTTGCGTTTCGGGACGACCATCCCCGCCGAGAAGGGGCTACCCCAGAAGACCCTCCGGTCTTCGTCGAGCGTCTTCTTACGCAGTCCGTAGGGGTCCTGATCGGTGAGGGCAAAGTCCCAGAGCGGGAAGAGCTTGAGCGAGCTGAGCGGCAACTCCTCACGGTCATCGCCACGACGCTCGCCACCGGAGCGGAGTCGAAATGCCGGATGATCCTTGATCTGAGCGAAGGGCACGAGTTCGCCATTGACCCGAACCGCTCCGCCAGGCTCCTGCGCAAGCAAGTCCTGATATTGCTTATCGAAACGCGCCTTTTCCCCCAAAAGCGCCAGCCCATGCAGTTGACGCAGCCGAGCCCAGCGCTTCTGAGCATCTGAAAGATCCGGATAATCGAGAAGGAGACGTTCGCGTAAATACAGCGCGCGCTCAATCTCCCCACGAAGGGTCACCAGATCGGCGAGCAAGAGCACGAGTTCGGGTCCATACGAACTCGCGAAAAACACCTCGACCGCTCGCGCCAAGGCCTCGATGTCATCATTCGCGCGTGCGGCATCGAGAGCCTCCTTCGCCCGCGCATCGAAGCGCAGACGATAGACCTCGAGCCCTTCCGCAGGGAGGCGGCTCAGGAGGCGCTGGCAGTAGCGGGTAAAGGGGACATAGAGCCGCAGATTCTCCGAGTAGACCGAGTAGGCCGGATCGTCGAGCTTCTCAGGCCCGACTTCCACCGCCCGTCCCTCAAGCAAGTCCTGTAAGACCTCACAACCTTGCTCCCATTGATCACGGGCGAAGAAGTCGGAGACACGATCAAGAATACGGTTGAGGTTGGCGCTCTCGGGCAGCAGCAGAGTGCCCAGATCTACGGCCGCCTCCTTGCCGAGACCAGCCTCCCCAAGCCGAACAACTTCCCCGGCCTTGAGTACAGGTCGCGCTGGCTGCTGAGCCCAAAGCCCATGCCCCAGCCTGGGGCCTGCCACCGGAACAAGGAGCATCAGAGTGACCAGAGCGGCACGGGCAAAGCTTCGGCTCGGAATCATCGGGGAAAGGCATCTCTAAGGCGGTGGCTTCGGAGGCTCGAAACGGCTTCCCACTCTAGCAGGACCTGGAGCAAGTATCGTGAGTTGCAGAGTGCCGGATTTCAGCTGCCTTGGCGCTGGAAAAACGCCCGAGAATCTCAGAATGGGAGTGTCAGATGAACGGTGTAAACGGCTTCCGGCTGATCCTGCCGATGCGACCGAGGCCCCAGCCAACGAGAACCGATGGCACCTGGTCCGCTGCGCAGCTGCTCCGCGGCTTGGGCCTGGGGCGACAATCCGAAAACCGCTGGTCATGATCAGATACTCGCGGTTTCTCGTGGTCGCCAACACCCCAAGGAAGCGCAGAAGACGATGCCCTGCCGCCGTGCGACTTCCCCGAGCACCTGCTAGGTTCGGCAGCTCGACTGCTACCGGACGCCACCTCTGCTACGGGCCCGCTCGCCGATGACTCGCACCTTTCCCTGGATCTCCCCATTCACCCTGGCCCTACTGTCCCTCGGGCTCTTTGCCGCTGACGGTTCTGCTCTACCCCAGGAGCAGAGCCCGAGAAAGAGCGAGAACAGCGCTCCCCAAGGCGAAAAAGCAAAGGCCACGCCAGAGATCAAGGGCAGCGAGGACGATGCCGGTGCCGCGAAACCAAAGGCGCCTCGCCCTCCGGCCACGGAAAAGACCCTGGCCCCCTACCTATCCAAGGGCTTTCTCGGGCGCCTACTCGTGGCCCCCAAAATCCTGGCCCTTCCGGAGGAGACCCTAGCAACGCGCTACCTGCCGCTGCTAACCGGCGACGGCAAATTCCTGACCCTCAAAGTGCGCAACCTAGTCTCCGGCCTGGGCGACGTGCGCTATGTCGAGCGCGAACGCAGTGAACGCACACTTCTGAAGCTCGGCCCCTCCATTGCCCTCATCCTCGAAGCCGAAAAAGCGAAGGTCCGTGATACCGAGGCTCGTATTCGCCTCGATCGAGTTCTTAGCAAACTGTCCAAAATGGGCAACGAGGACATCCTGCGGAAGGCTCTCTATGCGCGAGGTCTGGCCGAGGCCCTCGAATACCGCGAGGGCGAGCAAGTCACGCGGGCCCTGCTTTCAGGACTCGACCACCTCGACGCCCGGGTACGCATCGCAGCCATCCGCTCCCTCGGCACCCGCTTAGAAGATCCAGCCAATGCCAACGCCTACGGCGAACAGGCGATCAAGGGGCTAGAAGTCGAGCTACAAAGCCAGGATCTGCAGCTCCGCAACGCCATCACCGTCAGCTTGGGAGCGATGCCACTCGCGAAAACCCGCGCCAAGCTCATCGAAATCGCCAGCCATGCCTCAGCCCCGCTCAGCCACCGGCTCCTAGCACTCCGACTCCTCTCGGAGCGGATGGAAGCCGCCGCCTTCTCCGAACTCGCCTCACAACTTAGCGCCGCCAAAGGTGGCGCAGTTGAGCTCGCACTGCTGAAGGAGAGTCACGGCTTCTTCCTCGAAATGCTTCAGCCACAACCGAAGCAGCGAGAAGAGCCAAGAAAACAGCCGGAACAAGCATCTCCAGAGCCCGCTCAAAACCCAGAGCCCCCCGTAGCAAAGGCCAGCGCCCAAACAGGGGAGCAGGAGCCGATAAGCGCTCAAGAAAACGCGCCACTGACGGCAAGCCCCAAGCTTCCCCGCATCCAACTCGGGTTCATGGACGGCGGCGTATTCGAATCTGTTCTGCAAGGCATGCGCCGCGACCGCATCCTGGTCGCGCCAAGCTCCGAGGTCGCCGCTCTCGGTCAGCTGCGCCTGCCTCGCGCCTCCATCGAAACCATCATCTACGTCGATAACGCCAAGACCAAAGGAGCCCCGCAGCCCACCCTCGTCTTCCGAAGTGGAACCCTCGTAGCCGTCCAGGACTTGAGACAAGTAGACGGTCGCATCCATGGGCAAGCGCTCGGACACAAGCTCGATGCGCCGGCCTCCCTGCTGACCCGTCTCAAACCCAGCCCCGGCGCTCGAGGGGCACCTGGCGGCAGCCGCGAACACGACCAGCTGCGTATTCCAGGAAGCAAGGCCCCTATCGATGGCGAGCTGGGAGCGATCTCTCAAAGCGGCTTCAAGTTCGTCGACAGCAAAGGCAAGCAGCAAAACCTAGCCTGGGATCAGTTTGAGTCCCTGGTTCTGCAGCTACGCCCCGAAAGCTCTCCGCAAGAACCGGGCGACCTGGGGCAGTTCGTTCAGGCCAACCTGATCGACAAGCAAGTGGTTGTGGGCTACCTCCTCGACCTAAGCCCAGAGCGCCTCGTCCTCGCCAGCCCCGCACTCGGAGTCGTAAAGCTGCCGAGCCAGAATCTCTTGCGGATCGACATGTCCCACTCTGGTCGTGCGCAAACCGGATTCACCCTCATTACCGACTCCAACATGATGGAGGTCTTCGAGATCGACGGCGAAGGCCAGCGTGTTTGGACACTAGAAGCCCTCTATGCCCCAGTCGCGGCCAAGCCGACCCCAAGTGGGAACGTCCTCGTCGTGGAGCAAGAAGATAACGCTGTGCGCGAATACGACCGGGATGGAACGGCCGCATGGGAATACCCCGAGTTTCAAGGGAAGATAGACAGGGATAAGGAGCTAAACGATCCCCGCGATGCCGATCGCCTCAGCAATGGCAACACCCTGATCACGGATTACGGAAACGCGCGGGTGATCGAAGTAAGCCCAGAGCACGAAATCGTGTGGAGCTACGGAGGCAAGCGAAGGAAAGCCCTATCCTTCGAGCCCTACAACGCCGATCGCCTCAGCAACGGCAACACCCTGATCACCGACTACGGCGGCAGCCGTATCATCGAGGTCGATCGAAAGGGAGAGATCGTCTGGGAATATAAGGGGCTCAGCTATCCCTCAGACGCCGACCGGTTGCCCAATGGCAACACCCTGGTCGTATGCAGCAGACCCGCACAAGTCATCGAAATATCCCCAGGAGGCCAGATCGTGTGGGAGCTCAAGGGAAAGAATGGACTTCGCACGCCAGTCGCAGTGGAACGCCTCCCCGACGGAACGACAATGGTCTGTGACATCGCAGGCAACGGCAAGGATGAAAAGGGAGGGCAAATCCGCTTCTTCAATCGTGCCGGGCGCCAAACGCGAAAGATCCCATGTGATTTTCCCCAGTGCGCGAAACGCTATTGAGGCCCCATTCTTGGAGGGCCCTCAATAGCTAATAGCTCGCGGGAAGGACCAAGGGCGCGGCGACCTCAATGGCCGCCAGCAGAGCGCTGAAAACCTGGGATACCCCGGCGGAAAGCCGCGAGTGTCGCCTCGGCCTTTTCCCTGACCTTGGCTTCCCAGCCTAGGTCGTCCACCTCAAAGCACTGGGCCAGTCCGCGACTCATCGGAACGATCACACCAAGCCCATCCTTATCGCAGGCCTGCGCCACGGCGTCGATATCACCACCTTGCGCGCCGATCCCCGGGCATAGCAAGAAGGAGCTTGGTAGCGCCGCACGCATCTCCGCAAGCAGCTGCGGCCGAGTGGCACCGACCACAGCGCCGACAGGGCCATAAGCTTCGCCCGAACCAAGACAGTCGGCATTCCACTGCCGGATCGCAGAGGCGACCTCCAGGTAGAGCGCTTGGCCATGGGCATCGGTAAAGCCTTGGAACTGCGCCCAGCTCGGGTTCGAGGTCACGCACAGCACAAAGATGCCATACCGGGTGGCCTTATCGATACGCTCACTACGGCAGTATTCGAGAAAGGGCAATATCGAATCGGCCCCCAGATAGGGATTCACCGTCAAACAATCGGCCCACTGAAAATGCGCCTGCGCATAAGCTTGCGCAGTCGAGCCGATATCACCTCGCTTGACATCGCCGATCACGCTGAGCCCTCGCTCTCGCGCCTGCTCACAGAGCTTGCTATAGAGGCCAAAGCCCTCGGCCCCGAAAATCTCGAAGAAGGCAATCTGCGGCTTCACACCAACGATGTAATCGCCCAGAACATCCATCAGCCGCTCGTAGAAGGACTGGATCCCATCGATCTCGTCGCCCTGCTGAAACGCCCTGGGCATGTTCTCCGGACGGGGATCGATCCCTAAAACCAGCGGAGATCGCTTCTTGCGAATGCTCTCGGAGAGCTGAGATACGTAGTCATGCGTCATGCTTACTTTTCCGATCCCTTAACCGGCCGCCAGAAATATGCGCACGGCGACAAAGCAGCGAATCCGGCCTTCTGTCATTCGTGGGCCTTCTCAAGAGCCTGTCAACGATTAGTTTCAAAACACCAAAGGAGGCGCCCATCCTGATAGTCGAGGCGGAACTTGCACTCGACCCAGTAACGACGATGCCGATCGAGCCTTTTATCCGGGACAAAGAACGCCGTTTGCAAGTTCTCTGGCAATGCCGAGCTCACTGGCCGGTCCGGCGTAAAGGTTTGACCAGTCAACGGCTTCTTACGCCGCTTGTCTTGCCAGACCGTGAACTTGATGCGCCGCAGATCGACCCGCCCAAAGTGCACGAGGATCGGCACGCCGCGGGTCTTCTTCCAGAACTGAGGATCCTCTTCGACGTAGGGCTGCTCGCCGATTGCCACACGCGGCACCTCCACCTGGCCGGGTGCCGGCGAGACCAAGATCTCCGGGTAACGGCGCACTTCGGGCCCCCCCAAGAGAATCGTCGAGACCGCCAGCCCCTCCTTGCTAGCGCAGCCGAAGCCAAAGCCCTTCGACGCCGTCCCCAGCCAATAGAGCCGCGAAACCATGCACTGCTGCAACTGGGCAATCGCCTGCAAGGGATCGGCAACGGGACGCAGCACCGGGCGCTCGAAAACCTTGTTCACCCGGTCCGGGAACGGAGTCCAGGGCCGATCAAAGGCGTAAGAGCTCAGCAGCGCCTGCTGGGCCAGGCTTTGCATCTCACGAGCCCGTGACGGCTCGAGTCGCGTCGGGGCCAGCCCTGCCCGCATCCGCACCCGGTTGAAGGCGAGCAGCGCCTGCCACTGCTCGTCACTGACTCCAGGAGTGCGAGCATCTTTACGCAACTTGAGCCAGGTCCGGCCATCGCGTTGCTCGAAGCGGTAGTAGGCCATGTGCTCGTTCCATGGCACCAGTCGCAGGACGTGATGCCGAAAGAAACTGCCTTCGCCAAAACGAATCCAGTCCTCATCTCCGTCTGGGCGCCCATCGAGATCACCATCCAGAATGGTGACCGTGACTTGGTCTAGGCGCGCCGTCCATGCCCGCCCCGGAGCGATCCACCAGTCATCGTCCGCGAACCACAGCAGCCAGGGCTTTGTGTCCTCGTAACCGACCTGCACGACCTTCGGCTTCTTCCCGGTGACCCGAACATCGACCTCGCCATCACCATTGGAATCGATGCGCAGCCCCTTGCGCTCGCGGACCACGACATAGTCACCCTTCACCACCTCCTTGGGCAAACTCTCACCGACCCGATGCACGAGGGCCAGTGGCACGCAGCCATACTCATCAAACTTGGCACTCCGCAGCGAAGCAGGCCCAGGCATCGGATCCTGAGCAGGCAGAGTCGTGGCGAAAAAGAGAAGCGTCGGGAGGAGGAAGCGCATATTCGAGTCCTTCACTACCAGCGGACTGTCGAAAAATCTCGCCAGTGAAAGCGTGCGTTTTCAACAGCCTGTTAGGAGCCGGGCAAGCTTAGCAAGCCATAGACATAGTCGCACGGCAGCGCAGAGCACGGCTTGACAGCGGAGATCGCTCGAACCGAGAGTTCAGTAGAGCCCGAGCCGATCACGGGCCACCCATCCGCGCACGCCACGTCCTTCGACCCGGAGCCAGGCGGGTGTCGCCTCGAGCACGCGGACGGAGACTCCCGCGCCCAGGCGCGCCTTGGGTTCCAGTGCATCCCGCGGCTCGGCAAAAATCGGCGTGCGGTCCCCGAAGACAATGGCATGGCTCTGGGTACCACCGCGCTGGGCTTCATCGAGCCCCCTCGCCGAGTACAGGGCAGCGCTACCCACGAGCGCCAAGAGCAGGCCAAAGATGAGCAGGCCCGGTTTTCGTCGCAATAAGGCCACAGTCATCAGGAGTAGCCCCAAGACTTCGCAGGTCAGCCCAAGCCATAGCCAGTCGCCCGATCGCCATTGCGCGAACTCGTCGCGGAGCTGGCCAAGTAGCCCCTGGCTTTCGTCTGGCCCGATGCCGAGCCGTTGCCGCGCAAGACCGAGGTTGAAGCTCAGCTCCTCGCTGCTGCGCAGGACACGCGCCGCCCGCTCATAACGCCAGATGGCGACCGCATATTCTCCCAGGCGAAAAGCGCAGTTACCGAGGTTGTATTCGACGCGTGCATCGCCGTCCTCTTGCTCGGAGAGATAACGCTGCCAGCTCTGCGCTGCGCTTTTGTATTCGCCAGCACGATAAGATCGCTCGGCCTGCGCCAGCAGGCCAGGAGCATCCTCCATAGCCTGGGCTACGGACGTCAGCAACAAGGCCAGGAAGCAAAGCAGCCATAGACCGCGCCGAGACCGCTTCATGCCTCTCCCCTTTCGAATTGATTCACCAGGTCCTGGGCACGCTCAGCATCGAGTTGCTCGTCACGCACGCCGCCGTATCTCGACGCAGCAAGCTCTTCCATCAGCTCGGCTGCACGCTTGGCCAAGCCCTCTTCCACCTCATGATCTCCCAGCCAAGCAGCGAGATCGCGGTGGAGTAACGCACCCTCTTCGACATTGAGTCGATCGGCGAGATAGGCCGTCAAGGCTCGCAGCGGGCCCTCCTCAGTGAGCCTTCGGGAGAAACGCTGGGCCGCGCCCGCCCGCCGCAGCCGCGCCGGGTCACTGGCACGGACTCGGCGCCAATACACAAAGCCAAACCCAAGGGCGAAGAGCCCCCACGGAGCGAGCAAAGCCAGCCAAAGCAGGGAATCACTGGGCCGAAACGGCTTTGGCGGCGCCCCGACAATGGCGATGCGATCGAAGACATCGTCGACACCTGGGACCAGATCTTCACGCTCGGAGGGCAGCGGTGCCAACCCGCCACCGCCACCGGCGAGCGGGGTAACCTCGACAGGAATCGCCTCGCTGCGCGCGACGAAATAGCCCTCTTTCTCGGGGTCGAAGTACGGCAACTCGATCGCGGGCAGCTCCTTCACGCTGTCGCTGAGCGCCACCAACTCGTAACGCGCGATGACCCGGTCGGCTTGCCGCTTGATCTCCCGGCCAAAAACATTGAAGCCGGACAGCTTGTCGAGCCCCGGCAACTCAACAAAGTTGAAGTTACCCGAGCCGAGCAAGTCCAAGCGAAGCTCGATGTTTTCACCGACATCGAAGCTGCGCTTATTCAGCTTTGCCTCAAGGGAAAAGGCGCCGACGGCGTTCGCGAAGGCTGCCGGGCGACCGGCCTCGGGGAGGGGGCGAACCTCAAGCACAGCGCCGCCATCACTACTGACATTGCCGATGCGCGTCTGTTGGCGTCGCCCAAAAAAATCGGGCCGCTGCCGAGGATCGGCCCAATAGAACTGCATCTGCACCGGCGACAGCTCGAAGCTGCCAACCTTGTTGATATAGAAGCGCCGGCTCAGTTCGAAAGCGATGAACTCGTCATCCCCACGCTTGACGCTTGCGAGGCGCTGCACCGCAACTCGTTGATTCCCAAGCACGCACTGCTTATTCGCCTGAACGCCGGCTGACTCGGAAACGAGACCCGCGGGGAACTTCGAGAGCCATGGCGCGCTGAGGCGGATCGGCACCGAAACGTTCCAGCCAGGGTCGACGATCCCCTCGACCAGGTTTCGCTCGCTTTTGAGGCCAAAGCGTAAGCGCACGCGAACGCTCTGGTGCAAATAAGGCCGCTCCGGCTCCAACTTGAGCTCGACGAAGGCCCTCCCCCGAGCAAAGAGGTTCTCCCGAACATGGACCGTGAAGCGCCGTCTGGTGCGCAGGACCTTGCCGTCGATCTTCAGCGAGAGTTCGGGGATCTCAAACGTGCCGACACGCTGTGGCCGTATCGAAAGGTCCCAAGACAGGCTCGAGGAACGGCTCTCACGACCGTTGATGTTCCGGGTCATCGAAAAGAGCTTTGGGCCGGAAGCTTCGATGCGCAGGCCGTCGATTTCCGGGAGCTTTATGAGCTCACCGTCCTTCGCGTTCGGGGCCGTAATGCGCAAGCCCGTAACCGTGCCGATTTCGAAGTCGAGAGGGCCCAAGGGCTCGACCCGCAAGCCCTGAGCGAGGGCGCTGCTCACCAGCAAGAGCAGGAGGAGCACAGAGTTTCGCACCTGGAGCATCCTCACCAGTCCCTCTTACCCGGCCGATGCCGCTTGGCGCCTGAGCGCTTCCTCTGCGCCTCCTGCAGGATTTGCTGCAGACGCTGGAGCAAGCGCATTTTCTCCTCTTCGCTGAGTTCCGGCGCCGCCTTGGCGCCCTGCTGCTTCTCAGCAGCCTTGGCTTGGTTCTGCTTGCCCTGCTGCTTCTCGCCGGGCTTGTCCTTGCTTTGCTTTTCTTCGGAGCCCTTCTTTTCGCCCTGCTGTTTCTCGGAATCTTTCGATTCCTGCGTCTCCTTCTTGTCCTGGCCAGACTTGTCCTGGCCAGACTTTGGATCCTGCTTGCCAGTGTCTTGCTTGGACTGGTCCTGCTTCTTGCCGTCCTTACCCTTTTTGTCCTTCTTCTTGTTCTCTTTCTTCTGCTTCGCCCGCTTCTTCTCCTCCTCGATTTCCTCTTGGAGCTTCAAGGCACGAGCCAGGTTCCGCCGTAGTTCCCTGCGACCGGGAGCCGCCGTCAGAGCCGATTCGAATGCCGCCACCGAACGTTCTGCCAGCTTCTCCGCCTTATCCAAGGCCTTGGACGCCATCGCCTGCTTGCCCTGGGCCAGCTTCGCGGCGCCAAGGATATTGTCGCGTAACACGTTGAGCTTGGGATCGCGAGCGGCGGCGCGCTCGGCATAGGCTTCGGCCGCCACAATCTGGCCACTGCGCCAAGCAGCCACGGCGAGGTTTTGCAGTAGTGTCGCCGGCTCTTCGCCCCCATAGGCGGCCTCGGCATCCTTGAGCTTGGCGAGGGCGGCGGAGCTATCTCCACTCCGCAGCAGACGCACGCCTTCGGCGAAGTCCTCCCGCCCCTGAGCGGATGCAGGAGCGGCAGAAAACAACAGCAGAGCCAGAAGGGCGAGCAGGAACTGGGGTCGAAGGCTGCACATTGGGCCAAGCAACGATACGCCCCCGGCCCTGCTCCCGCGAGCCAGAGAAAGAACATCAGCAGCGAGTCCGGCGATCAGGCGACATCCTTGAGCGCCAACGGGCAGAACAGCAAGCATGCGCCCCCCTCTACCAAGCGAGTTCTTCGAGGGCCTTTGGACCTAGGTGCACAAATCCTTGTAGCCTCCAGCCATGAAACTCCTTCTAGGCAGCGGTGGTTTTCGCACCGAGGAACGCAAACAGGTCCTCGGCCGTGAGATGCGGGCACATTTCGGGGATGTCTCGCGAATACTCTTCGTCCCCTTCGCCTTGGCCGATCACGAGGCCTACGTCGCCGGCCTCTACGAGCGTGGCCTCGACTTTGGCTATGAGCTTGACGGCATCCACAAGCACCGAGATCCGGTGCAGGCGGTGAATGAGGCCGAAGCGATCTATGTCGGTGGCGGCAACAGCTTCCGCCTCGCATACGACCTACAGCGACTCGGCCTGATCTGCCCGATCCGCGAACGCGTGCGCAGCGGTCTGCCCTATCTCGGCGTCTCCGCCGGCACCAACGCCGCCTGCCCAACGATCATGACGACCAACGACATGCCGATCGTCATGCCTTCGAGCTTCGAAGCGCTCGGGCTCGTGCCTTTCCAAATCAACCCGCATTACTACTCGGGGAGCCTCTTCCTCCCGGGCGCGGACGGCTACGACGAGCACTTTGGCGAGACGCGCGACGAACGCATCCAGCAGTTCCACGAGGTCAACGAGACCCCGGTCATCGGCCTCTGGGAAGGCGACATGCTCCGCGTGGAGGATGCTCGCGTCACCCTCCTCGGCGAGCGGGCCCGCATCTTCCGTCGTGGCGAAGCAGCTCGCGACCTGCCCGCGGGCGAGATCGACCCGGCGCTGCTGGGCTACTGAGCCCGAACAGGCCCCCCCGACCATCTCTGTTAGCATGTAAGCCCCGCTAACAGGAACCTCTCTCTCCTCAATAGGTGCCGCCAATGCTTCCTCACAAGTCTTGCTTACCCGCCCTCCTCTTCCTCGCCCTGTCCATCCCCAGCTATGCGCAGAACTGCGGCGCCGGCTCGCAGCTTCTCAAGAACGATCAGCTCCCCGCCAACCCGACCTCCTTCCAGAGGATCGCCCTCGTCCCCGGCGTCTGCCCTGGCGATGCGGTGATGAGCATCCTCGACGCCGGCGCCCCGGCGACGATCTACAGCGTCTCGGTCGGCTTCGCTCACAAGCTGGCCGTAGGCGGTGCCCGTGCCATCGTCGACGTGGAGATCTACGATGGCGCCACACCCGGAGCCGGAGGCCGCTACAAGCTGGGGCCGCTGCTCTTCACCACCAAGGGCAGCTCCAGCAACCTGCAGCTGGCAAGCACCGGCATCAACAACTGGAAGCTACCTACCCCGGTCAAGGTGAGCTCCGGCAAAGCGGTGATCGGCTTCCGCATGGTTAAGAACTACAGCGGCGGTTCTTGTCAGCTCGGTTTTAACGCCAACTTCTTCACCGACAACGCCACGGGACGTTTCCCCGGGAAGAACATCCTCGATGACCCCAAGCACGGGCCGATCGACCCCTTTATCTACACAGGGTTCGGGCTGCCGCTTTATCCGATCTACTACAAGGGCAACTGGGTCATCCGCGCCTGTATCAAGAAGGATGTGAGCGTGGCCTGGGCTGGCAGCGCCACTCCCGGAGGCTTCGTATCGCTAACCTATAACGCCCCCCGCCAAGCTGGAGACCAATACTTCGTACTCGCGTCGGGGGGGATATCCACGGGATTCCCCAGCCCCTGGGGCCGTGTACCGCTGAACTTCGACCCGATCTTCAACTGCTTTTTGAGCGGCTGCCGCAGCACCCTGATCAACCCGGTCGGAACCTTTAATGCTCAGGGACAGGCCTTCGGAGCCCTGCGCATCCCGAACATTCCCAGCCTCAAAAACTCGGGGCTGAAGCTCTACATCGGCTTCGTAACCTATTCCAAGGCCGGCTTCTTCCCTTGGAAGAGCATTTCGGCCCCCAGCCGCCCCATCATCATCAACTAGCAAGCAGGGAGAGAACTGGCGCGGCAGCAGGACCGCCGCGCCAGCGCACTACTCGGCCCGGTTCTCCCTCTCGCTCTCGGCAGGATCCAGCAGCTGCCCGTGGTCGCCTTCGTCGTCACGCAAAGCGCGCATGCGCGCAAACATCTGCCGAAGATCAAGGATGCCGCCGATCGTGAACCAGCATAGGATCACAAAGCCGGTCGCGAACACGAACCAGGTCCAGTAACGCCAGAAGAAAAGCCAAGACTCCGCTGGCACATCGACGCTCAGGTTGTAGATCGTCACGACCACAAAGATCACAGTCCAAATGAGCGGCCAACTGATGGTGATCCAAGTCACCCACTTGTCACGGCCACTAAACTCGCGGGTAAAGCCGAGCTTCTCCCAAAACCCAGCCTCGTGCTCTTCCACGACATCCTCACCGACCGCGTATTGGCCTCGGTGTAGGAGCTTATCGAGGTCGAAATCTCGCTTACACGTCAACAACGAGACCACGACGTAGGACAGAATCGAAAGCACGATGGCGAAGAAGGCGAGGACCTGCCCGGTCAACCACTTGGTCTCGTGCAAGGTCAGCAGGGCACCGGTCAAGAGACCCTGAGACTCCTCGTAGCTCTCAGCGAGCATCCTGCCGATGAAGCCCTGCTTGACCACGATGCCGACGCCGGAGAACAGCATGCCGACAATCATCGCCGTCCAGGCCGCAGGAGCTGTCCCCTTCTTCCAGTAGAGCCCGCCGATAATGGCCGAGCCGGCGCCGCCAACGAAGACGGCCCCGGTCAGCGCCAGATACATGGAGATGTACTGACTGGGCTCATACCAATAACTGAACAAGACCGCGAAGAGCGCCACGCCGAAGATCGAAAGACGCAGCAGCAGGAGGTGCTTCTTGGCAGAAAGCGGCTTCTTGCGGAAGGGCAAGACCACATCCTGAATAAAGATCGCCCCCCAGGAGTGCAGATAGGTGTCGTTGGTGCTGATAAAGGCCCCGATCATGGCCGCACACATCAGCCCGAGCAGGCCTGCTGGCAGCAGTACCGCCAACGCCAAGGGCGTCCGGACCTCGGACTGCACACTCTCCTTGCTGTAGGCAGCAACCGCCTCGTGGACCAGGCTCGCGTCTTCGACGTAGGCCGGGTGATGCAGCATGGTCCGAATGCAAATCGGCAATACCAGCGTCACCAGCATCAGCACCCGGAAGCGCCAGCCATTGAGGATGTTCGCCATCTTGGCTTCGTGCGGGGTGCGGGCGGCGGCGTTGTACCCCTGATCTCCCTGCCAAGCGCGCATTCCGTAAAACAGAATCACCACCGAGATCAACCAGTAGAAGACGTTGAAACGGTCTTCTCCACCGAGATCGAAGGGGTGAAGCAGCGACCTGCCGGCAATCGGGTTGGGATCGCCCACAGCGACGACGCTGCCCTCGTAGACCTTACCGAGCAGGGTGTCGGCGATATGTTCCCAAGGTATCGTGAACAACAAAAACGCCATCACGATCATGAAGACGTAGTTGCTAAATACGCCCTGCATGAAGTCGGTGACGATGATCGCCACCTGTCCACCTAGGAAGACGAAGACCAAGGCGATGCTCATCAACAAGAGCATGAGCACCAAGAAGGTATCGCAGGTAATCCCGAGGAAGAGGAAGTGCTCGGGAAAGCCACAGAGGGCGATAAAGAAACGCGCGGCAACACCGGGAAATATACCGTAGTTAATGATCCCGGAGAGAAAAGCGCAGAGTCCGGCGAAGACTCGAAAGCTCTTGCTGTACCGGCGCTCAAAGAACTCCGCGAGGGTCAACGCACGGGTGCGCCGGAAGCGGTAGATCACCCAGCCCGACAGCGCCATCAGGATCAGGGCCGGCCCTTCGAGCAACCCCCACCAGATCGTGGTAAAGCCGACGTCGTAGTTGGCCTGGAAGTACCAGACCAAGGTAATCACGCCAAGCTGCGCCATATTGAAGGCCACCGAGATCAGGTAGCGACCGGCACAGCGCTTGGCGGCGAGAAAACCGGAGACGCTCTTCGCGTAACGTTTCGTGTAGAGCGCCCCAGCAAAGAGAGCCACGAAGAGGGCTACGACGATGAGCCAGTCGATGCTCTGGAGATTCATGGAGGATTCAGCTGATACGTAGCGTCACGATCTGGAAGGGGCGCAAGTCGAGGCGAGTCTTGGCGTCGCTTAGCTCAAGCACTTCGCCAAGGCTCTGCTCGTGCAGGTCGACCAGCTCGACACGTTTCACCGGGAAACGCCAACGAATGCTCAGCGGGCCACGGCGGCCGCTGCGCTCGACCAAGCGGAGGATACGGGAGCCCCCGTCCTCGGAGAGTTTGAAGGCAGCGATCTCGACCCGGCCATTGGCCTCGAGCAGGAAGGGCGGCTCCTGCGCAGCGGGACCAGGCTCGACGCGCAGCGGATGCGCCAAGCCGTCCGCCTGCGCAAACACGGCGCCCGGGTCGCTCTTCCCAGCATGCGGGAAGAGAGCATAACGAATCAGGTGCCGGCCTCGATCACAGCTAGGGTCGGGAAAGATCGGCGAGCGCAGCAAGCTGAGCCCGAGGGTGCCACCAAGGCAGGACTTGCCGAACTTGTTCCTATCCAGGAGTGCTAGCCCAAAGCCCGGCTCGGAAAGGTCGACGAAACCGTGCCCAGGCACTTCAAAACGCGCCTGCTCCCAGCTGGTGTTTTGGTGGGTCGCCCGCCAGATATGGCCGAACTGGATGCCGTAGCAGGCATGCCTAGCCCGAATCCGCGTCGGGAACAGCGCGCGCAGCAGCTTCCGCTCCTCCTGCCAATCGATGTCCAGCTCGATATCGATACGAGCCGACGCCGCATCCAGGCGATAACGCTGCCGAAGGCGGCTGCGCTCACCAAGGGCTCGCTCCACTTCGATCTCGGCGCGCAACGGATGCTCGGACACGAGCCGAATCGACTCCGCCGGGCTTTCGATCGGAGCGGCACTCTTTTCATAACCCGGAGCGATATCCCAGGCCTCCCAGTTGGTCGGCTTGTCCTCGTATAGAACCAGTTGGTTCAGAGGCAGCAGCCCGCTCGCATCCTCAGCATTCAAAGGTGTGGCTTCCTGCTGGCGCTGCAAGGAAGCAATGCGCCCCGCCTCGTCGACCTCGACACTCAACCAGTGATTGGCCAGCCGTCTGGGGCTGGCCTGCACCTCGTCATCGACCTCCAAAACGATCCCCCCCTGGCCCAAGGGAGGAAGCTCCTGGGAGAAGGAGAGCCCGCCTTCGTGCTCGACCACGCCCGACCTGGCAACCGAGGCAGGATTGAAAACATGGACCGCAGCAGCGTCCGCCTCCGAGACCCGCATGGTCGCCTCGATCTCCTGCATCTGGACATCGAACTGAGCGTAGGCCTCGGACGCGTCGTCATAGACCTCTCGGATCGAGGTCCCGGGCAAGATGTCGTGGAACTGGTGCAGAAGCACATGCTTCCAGGCCTCGGTCAGGGAGGCGGCATGTTCGCGAGCCAGCGTCAGATCCTCGCGCGAAGCCAAGCCAATCTCGATCCGGCGCAGACGGCGCTCGGCCTCGGCATTGGCGGCCTTGAGCCAGGCCTGCGAGGTAAACGTACCGCGATGTAGCTCCAGGTAGAGTTCTCCGTCCCAGACCGGCAGACCCTGGCTGCGCTCGTGCAAGCGCTCGCAGAAGGCCCGCACCGTGCTCGGCTGCACTTGGATCTCTTTGCTGAGATCTGGCATCGAAACCATACGCTCCAGCATCTCCGCAGTAGGCCCGCCGCCGCCATCGCCATAGCCAAAGAGAAAGAGCCAATCCTCCTGCGTCTTAGGAGCCAGGCGCCGGAGTTTATCAGCACCGTGCTTCAGGTCCTTGGCCTCAAAGCTAGCGTTATAGTTATCTCCCGGCGTGAAATGACTCAGCAACTCGGTGCCGTCGATACCTCGCCAAAAGAAGCTGACCTGTGAAAACTCGTTCGTCTCGCACCAGCTCATCTTATTGGTAATAAAGGTCTCGATACCCGCCAGCTTCGCGATCTGCGGCAGCGAGGCCGGGAAGCCAAAAGAATCGGGCAAGAAGAGGTGCTTTTGCCGGACTTCATCGCCAAAGAACTCGCGAAACGCCGCCGTGCCGACTAGAAACTGCCGCACCAACGCCTCACCCGATGGCACCTGGCAATCGGCCTCGATCCACATCGCACCGCCTGGCTCCCAGCGACCCTCCTCCACGCGAGCCCGAATGCGATCGAGCAACTTCGGAGCATCCTCTCGCAAATATTCGTATTGCTGCGCCTGGCTACCGATAAAGCAAAAGCTTGGGTAACGATCCATCAGCTCGAGCACCGTCGCCCAAGTCCGCTGGATCTTCCGCCGTGTCTCCCGCAGCGGCCACAGCCAGGCGGTGTCGATGTGCCCATGACCGCAGGCGTGGCAACGCGTAACGCCCCCCTCTTCCGGGGCATGCTCGGCGAGCGCCCCTTCGTGCTCTTCGCGCACGGAGCTGCGCCAGAGTTCCTCGTCAAAGACCCAGATCTCGGCGAAGCGCAGCTCGCCAGGCAGCTCCCGCTTCCACTGCTCTTGCAGCTCCTCGGCGTCCCACCAGAACAGCGACTGGCCCAGGGCCATATTGCAGGCGGCTTCGACGTAGAACTCGACCGCTCCAGGCGCGGCCACCGGACTCAGCAGGCAGTATTCGTGATAGAGGTCAAAGCCCTGCTTGCGGCGCCCCTCCTCATAGAGCAAGGCCTCTGTCCCCGAAGAAAAGCGCAGCGCCAGCCGCTTGCCAAGCAAGCTGCCAGGCAGCTCGCCGCGCAGGCGAAACCACGCCGTCGACCACACCGGCCCCCATTGAAATCCAGGCTCCACAGGCCGGTAATCGGCCTGCTTCGCCTCTGCCAGGCTCAGCCGCTCTGTCGTCTGAAAGACCTCGACAGCAAGAGGGAGAGAATCACGCAACCAAGAGGGAGATTCCTGCATCCGGAGGAGGGTAACAGAGCGGCAGCTCTCTGCCACTCGCAAGTTGCCTCCAAGAGCAAGCGGTACAGTAGCCCCAGGCCACCTTGCTCTACGGTGACGAATCAATAATCGCAGCGCATCGCCGACTATATATATCAGATAAGTGCAGCCATAGGTATAAATACAATTCCGATGACATCGAGAGATAATGTCATACATCAAATACCCATGTTTTCCGGCACCGACCTGGGTAATGAACCCAGCCCGGAGCCCCATACAGCCTTGCGCCAGGAGAAGCATGGATGCCATCCCTGGCCCTCTCTTCGCCAAAGTTACAAAGCAAAAAATCTAGGCGTCTAGCAGGGGACGAGAACCTTGATTCGACCGGCCAAAGGCAGCAGCTCTCCGTCACGGCAGCAGCATTTGCGATTGCCATCATCAAGCCTGATGCCATCGAGGAATCGAGGACCGCGGATCGACAGCAGTCGGATCCACAGCGACGAGTCCTGCGACAAGGTGCTGATGGCCGGACAGTCCCAGCTCCCTAGCCAGCCAACGAAGGCTCTGGACCAGACGCCTACTGTCTGTCGTTGCCCTGCGCATCGGCATACGCCATTCTGCCTTGCCAAAACCGATTCAACCGTGCCATGGACGCCTCTGACAGTCCCATCGAAGATGCTGAAGACGGGCCTGCCCGTGAGCTCGGCGCCACCAACCGGAACCATCGCAGCGATCTGATCGACCAGAGCGACCAGCGACCAAGCAAAGGCGCGTCCCTGGACGAACGGCCCCCCTCCGCGACACCTGGCGCGACACCTCACAGAAAAAGCTGGCGACTCAATACCGCCCTGCACTGGGGCCTTCGCACAGCGGCCAGCCCGTTCCGCGGCTTGCGGGACCTTCTACTGCTTGCCCTAGCCCGATTTGCCCGGCAACTGCCAAGCGGCCTGGACTGGCGGCTGAAGTCGCTGTTCTTCTTTCTGACCCGCCCCCTGCTACGTGGGACCCGCCAGCTGCGGGAGTTCGACGAAGTCGTCGCCTGGCGGGCGCGCCCACTAGCCGTCGCTCATTCGGAAACAACGGCAGACGTTCTTGCCAAAGCGCGGCTCGAGCCTGGCAACGAGGCCTTGGGCGATGTCGTAGTGTTCGGGGTGATCGACTGGCATTTTCGCGTGCAGCGCCCCCAGCACCTCGCCACGGAACTCGCGCGGAGCGGCCGACGCGTGTTCTACGTCGCACCGGGTTTCGTGCCCGGCGACCACGCCGGCTTCCAACTCGATCGCATGAGCGAAGAACTGCCCATCTGGGAGCTACGGCTCGCTGCGCCGAGCGGCGTGCGAGTCTACGACGGAGCCGTGCATGGTGCGGCGCTGGAGCAACTCGCCGCCGGCTTACGCGAGCTGCTCGGCGCAGTGGCGCTCCGCCACGTGATCGGCATCATCGATCACCCAGGCTGGTGGCCGCTAGCACGTTTGCTACCGCGGTCTGTGCTGCTCTACGACTGCATGGACAACCACCACGGCTTCGCCGAAGCGGGGCCGACCCTGGCCGCCGACGAAGCCGCCACCATTGCCGGCGTGGACGCTCTGGTAGTGAGCAGCGTGTGGTTGCGCGAAGCCTTCAAGGAGCAGCGCCCGGAGCTACGGATGGTGCGCAACGGCTGCGACCCTGAGCACTTCAAGCCTTCGGCCCCGTCCGGCGACGGCGCCCGCATGGTGATTGGCTACTTCGGTGCGATGGCGCAGTGGTTCGACGCTGACTTAGTTCGCCAGGTGGCCGAGGCCTTTCCCCAGCACGAACTCCTACTGGTCGGGGCCGACAGCGCCGGGGTGCTGGAGTCCTTGCAGAACTGCGAGAACATCCGCGCACTTGGCGAGCGGCCCTACGCAGAGCTACCGCAGCACGTCCAACGCATGGACATCTGCCTGATCCCGTTCTTGATCAATGACCTGACTCGTGCCACCAACCCGGTGAAGGCCTACGAAGCTCTCGCTGCCGGCAAGCCGGTGGTGGCAACGCCCATGCCCGAGCTGGTCGACGAGGACTTCGGCGGCCATGTGCGGATTGCGCCGCGCGGGCCGGAGTTCGTGGCGACGGTGGCGGCGGCCCTGGAGGATGCTCGCGACAGCGAGCAGATGGCCGCCCGGCGCGAAGTGGCGATCCGCCATGACTGGGCGCATCGCGCCGAGCAGTTGCTCGAAGCCATTGAGGCTGCCCCACGGCCGACCGCGTCAGTGGTGATCGTCACCTGGAACGGAGTAGAACTGAGCCGGCGCTGCCTCGCCTCGGTGCTTGAGGATCCGGCGGCACCCGAGCTCGAGGTGATCGTCGTCGACAACGCCTCGACCGACGAGACCTCCACTTGGCTGGACGAACTGGCAAGCGAAGCCAGGGTCCGCGTGATCCGCAATGCCGACAACCGAGGCTTCGCCGCGGCCTGCAACCAGGGGCTGGCGGCCGCACGCGGTGATCTGCTGGTGATCCTGAACAACGACATCGTGGTGACGCCCGGTTGGTTGCGCACCATGCATCGGCACTTCCGTGAGCAGCCAGAGCTCGGCCTACTGGGCCCGGTGACCAACAACATCGGCAACGAGGCGAGGATCGTCACCGGCTACGAGCGCGACCTTGAGGCCATGCAGGAGGAGCAGCGCGCCTACACCGCCAGCCACGCCGGCCGCAGCTTCGAGCTAGCAGTGCTGGCCTTCTTCTGCGTCGCCATACCACGCGATGTCTACGAGACCGTCGGCGACCTGGACGAGAACTTCGGCATGGGCTTCTTCGAAGACGACGACTACGCGCAACGGGTGCGGCAGATCGGTCGCCGGGTACTCTGCGCCGAGGATGTCTTCGTGCATCACGAGCTGTCGGCCTCCTTCGGCAAAATCGACCAGGGCGCCCGCCGCGAACTCTTCGAACGCAACCGCGCCTACTACGAGAGCAAGTGGGGAGCTTGGGAGCCCCACAGCTACCGCCCGCCGAGCGATTGAAGCTGGCGAAGTGCAGGATCGACGGAGCCCTGGCCGATTACCGTGTTCCTGAGATCACCGCGCCCCTGAGATCACCGCGCCCCTGAGCAAGGCGTAGCCAAGAGCAGGTCGGCGATCTGCGCCGCCGCGGTCCCATCGCCATAGGGGTTCTTGGCACCAGCCATCTCCGCATACGCCTCGGCATCGTCCAGCAAGCGCGAGGCCTCCTCGACGATGCGCTCGCGCACTGGGCCGACCAGTTTGGCGGTCCCCGCATCCACACCCTCGGGGCGCTCGGTGTCATGCCGCAGCACCAGGATGGGCTTGCCAAGACTGGGAGCTTCCTCTTGGACTCCGCCGCTGTCGGTCAAGATCAGATCGGCTGCCTGCATCGCAGCAACAAAGTCCGGGTAGTCGAGCGGAGCGCAGAGCCGGACATGGGGCAGCCCGCCGAGCACCCGCTCAGCAATCTCCTGCACCCTGGGATTGGGATGCACCGGATAGAGCAGCTCGACATCGTCGCGGCCAGCCAACTCGCGCAGGCCTGTGCAAAGCGACTCGAAGGGGGCCCCGAAGTTCTCCCTTCGATGCGCGGTCACCAGCAAAAGCCGGCGCCCGGACTGGGGCCGGAACGCCTCGGCATTGACCCGCTTCGTCGCGCTGAGCAGTGCATCGATCACCGTGTTGCCGGTCACATAGATACTCTCGTCCGAGATGCCCTCGGCGCGAAGATTGGCCGCCGAACGCTCCGTTGGCGCGAAGTGCCAGTCGGCCAGGCGCCCGACCAGACTGCGGTTCATCTCCTCGGGGAAGGGCGAATACTTCTTCCCGGTGCGCAGTCCTGCCTCCACGTGCCCAAAGCGCAGCTGCCGGTAGAAGCAGCAGAGCCCGGTCACCATCACCGTGCTGGTATCACCCTGTGCTAGCACGATGTCGGGCTGCACCTGCTCAAGGGCGCGGTCCACAGCCGTGATCATTCGACTGCTCAGGTCGGCCAGCCCCTGGCCCGGGCGCATCAGATCGAGGTCGATATCCGCCTCGATCTCGAAAAACGCGAGGATCTGGTCGAGCATTTCCCGGTGCTGCGCCGTCGCCAAGACCTGGACCTCGCAGCCCGAACGCCCGCGCAGCTCGTGCACGAGCGGCGCCATCTTGACAGCCTCGGGTCGGGTGCCGATCGAGATGAGGATGCGTTTGGTCATCTAGCTCTGGTCTCAAAGCCCACAAAGGGGCTGGGGGAAAAATGCCGCGGCAGCTTACGCCGGCCTCGGAAAGCTCGCATCCGCAAAGACCCGTTCAATCGACCATTGGGGCTCGATTCCTCACGACGTAGCATCCTCACATGCCTCCGCCGTCCCGCCTCCGCCGCCTGCTCCTGCCCCCCGGCACTCGTCGCGACAAGATCGCGTGGCTGGCGAAGCTGAGCGTAGGGAAGATGCGCGAGGGCCCCGGTCCCTGGCTGCGGGCAGTGCGCCGCGGGCTCTTCGACGCCCTGCCGCAAGGCCTCAAGGCCCGCATCGTCCGCCGCCGCCTCGGCGCCCAGGACTATGCCACAGCACTACAGCACCCAAATGCGGGCTTCGACCTGGAGCAGCCGGGGCTGATCTCGGTCATCCTGCCGGTCTACAACCAAGCGGACATGCTCGCCGCTTCGATCGAGAGCGTCCTCGCGCAGACACACAGCCATCTCGAGCTCATCATCGTTGACGATGGATCCAGCGACGCGATCGACGAGACCCTGGCGCGCTTCGTCTCGGAGCCGCGAGTCCGCATCCTGCGGCAGAGCAACCAAAAGCTGCCCAAGGCTCTGAGCAACGGCTTCACCTTTGCCCGGGGCCAATACCGCAGCTGGACCTCGGCCGACAACCAGATGGAGCCGGAGCAACTCGCGGTGCTGAAGGACTGCCTCGAAGAGGATCCCACCGTCGGCCTGGTCTTTTCTGACTACACAGTGATCGACGCCGAGGGGGCGCCGCTGCGCGGCTCGACCTTTCGGCCGCAAAATCGCAGCTCACCCGAGTCGGCCGAGCTGCGCCTACCCCGCGACTGCTCGGCGCTCAATGTGCTCCAGGACAACTTCGTCGGGCCGAGCTTCCTCTACCAAGGCACGGTCGGCCGCTGTCTCGGCGACTACGCGCCTACGCTCGGTGTCGAGGACTACGACTACTGGATGCGCATCGGCGCCGAGTTTGGCCTGCGCCACCTCGGCAGCGATCAGCTGCTCTACCGCTACCGCTGGCATGACAACAGCCTCAACGCCCGGGCCCGCGAACTGCGGCTCTTCGAAATCGGCCGCGAGCTGATGGCACACGAGGCCGAGCGGGCCAAGTGGCGCTCGGCGCCCTGGGGGACAAGCGAGAAGCGGCTGCATGCGATCGACCCCAAACAGCAAGAGCATGCTCCCCAGCTGGATCAGCCCGGAAGCTACGCCATGTGCTTGTGGGGGCCGGACCCCGAGCTGCCCTTCGATCGCCCCCAGCTCTTCGAGGACGAGCGTATCGGCCACTTCACCGCCCATCCCCAGGTCGCAAACAGCCTGGCCCTGTTCAGCGACCAAGTCTGGCTCGTCCCCGAGGGCGAGCCGATGCAGCGCCTGGCGAGGGCCTGCGCCAACGAGCGACTGCACTTCCTCGCCCACAACCCCCTCGCAGAACGCAGCCGCAGACTGCCTAGCCCCTGGCGCGCAGAGGGCAAGCCCCAGCAGCTCCTCCTGCTGATCGAGGACTTTGCCCAGGGGAAGCCGGAGAGAATCCTCCTCGACCAAGTAGCAGAGCTGCGCCAGCGCGGCTGGCAAGTCCGGCTCTGCGTGGCGAAATCGAGCGAAGCCGGCCGCGACCGCGCCGCCGCCGCCGGCCTCGAATACCTGCACACAGCCGACCCGGACAGTTTCGCTCGCGTCCTAGAGAGGAAGAGCATCCACCTCGTCCTGAGCCAGCACTGCCTGCTGGGAGCCGCAGAAGCCAAGCAGCGCCAGATCCCCTTCGTCCAGATCCTGCACAACAGCGACCTGCTCCGTGACCCGGAGGCGATCCAGGCCTACCGCGAAGCCGACGCCCACACTCATGCCTATCTCTGCCTGTCTCGCGAGCTCGCCCGCCACAGTCACCTGCGTCTGGGCCTGCCGACCCAGAAGCTCGTGCTGGCCCCTGCTGCCGTGGCGGCACCGATTCCAGCTCCCGGCGCTCGCGAGGGCCGCCAGGATTTCTCAGCCGCAAGCCCAGGCGAAGCTGCAGCTGCTCAGGGCCGCGCCGCTGAGGCCGCCTTCGAGCTCGACGACTGGGGCAGGCGCCTCGACTGCTGCCTAGGCTGGTTCCTCCAGGGTGGTGGCGCGGTGGCTGCCCGCCCCTGGTTTGCCGCCAAGCACAGGATCGACGCACGATGAGCGGGCTAGCGGCCATCTCGGTGATCCTCCCGGTCATGGACCCGGAACCGGGCTACCTGCGGGAGACCTTGGCCAGCCTCTTAGGGCAAACGCACCAGGACTTCGAAGTCCTCATCGTCGAGGCCCCCGGCAAGCGCAGCGCCGCACCGCTACTCGAAGAGCTGGGAGACCCGCGCCTACGCCTCCTCCACGAGCAGGGCCCCGGCTCGATGGCCAAAGCTCGCATGCAGGGCATCGCCGAGGCCAGGCATGAGCTCGTCGCCATGATCGATGGTGATGATGTCGCGGAAGCCGGGCGCTTCGCCAAGCAGGCACAGCGCTTCGCCGAAGAGCCCGGGCTCGACGTCCTTGGCACGGCGCTGACCATCATCGACGAAAACAGTAGGCCCTACGCCTGGCGTCCCTACCCCCTCGAGCATCAAGCGATTCTCCGCGCCTTCCGCCGCTACAACGCCATCGCCCATCCCTCGGTCATGCTGCGCAAGGCCGCGGTGCTTGAGCTCGGGGGCTACCGCCACTCGACCTGTGAGGACTACGAGCTCTGGTGTCGAATGGCCCGTGCCGGTCGGCGCTTCGCTAATCTGCGCGAACCGCTGCTGCGCTACCGCATCCACCACGGGGCCACCAAGAGCCGTCGGCTGCGTGCGAGCATCCTCGACACCTTGCGCATCAAGCGCGAGCACTGGGGCGCAGACTTGGGACTAGGGGATCGTTTTCGAATGCTGCAAGAGCGCGCCCTGCTCCTGCTTCCCCCCAGGCTCGTCCTGCGGCTCTTCGAACAACGCACCCTGCAACCGCTGCCGGAGGGAGCATGCGCATCCTTAAAGTGATGCCGTTCTTCTATCCGGCAACCCAGTTCGGAGGCACGGTCAGCCAAGCACGGAGCCTCTGCGTGGAGCTGGCCAGGCGCGGCCACGAAGTCTCGGTGCTGAGCACCGACAATGGCATCGGCGATGAACTCCCCAGGGACCAGTGGCTCGAACGTGACGGCTATCGAGTGCGCTACGCACGCACCGGCCGCATCCATCGCTGCGCCCCCTACTGGACCCCGATGATCGCCAACACGCTCCGCCAAGAGCTAAGACGCGCGGAGCTGCTGAGCAGCAACGTCGGCCTCACGCTGATGACCCGCCTCGCCGCCAGGGAGGCGCGCAAGCTGGGTGTCCCCCACGTCTACAACGCCGACGGCGCGCTCTGCCCGCGGCGCTTGCGAATCAAACGCCTGCAGAAGCTCGCCTTCGTCCGCTTGGTCGAAAAACCGATCCTGTGCCGCGCCGCTGCGATACAGGCCCTCACCGAAAAAGATCGCCGCGACGCCATCGCCCTTGGCGCTCGCGAGCAGCGGGTGCACGTCATCCCCAACGGTGTGGAGCTGCCCACGAATCCCCAACGTGACCGGAGCTTCCTCTCACGCTGGGGCATCCCTGAATCGGCCAAGATCGTGCTCTTTCTGGGACGTCTTCACCGGATCAAAGGGATCGACCTCCTGGTCGAGAGCTTCGCCCGCTGCGGCAGCGACGAGGCCCATCTGATCGTCGCCGGCCCCGATGACGATGGCAGCGGCGCCAGCGCTGCGGCGCAGGCCAAAAAGCTCGGCATAAGCCGCCAGCTGCACTTCATCGGCGAAGTGAAGGGCCAGCTCCGGGATCAACTGCTGGCTGGCGCCGACATCTTTGCCCTCACCAGCAGCACCGAAGGCCTACCGATGGCGGTGCTCGAAGCGCTGGCCGCCGGGCTCCCCTGCCTACTCAGCGAGCACTGCAACGTGCCGGAGGTGCAGGAACACGGTGCCGGCTTCGTGCTCCCTCTGGACATCGACCTGCTCGCCACCTCTCTACGCCAGCAGCTGCAGGACGAGAACCTGCGCCAGCAGCAGCGCCGGGCCGCACGCGAGCTGGCCGCGTCACGCTTCGCCCTCTCCCGAGTCTGCAACCAGCTCGAAGCTCTCTACGCCGCTGTCGCCGCGGAAGCCCGCCGATGAAGCAGCTGCTCCTCCTCCTGCTCGGCGCCCACCTCGCCATCGTCGCCCTGCGCATCCCCAGCAAGCACTGGGGCAATCGCCTGGACGAGATCCAGCGCTACCAAGAGCAAGGGCGCTATCACTTCTACTTCCGTCAGGAGCAGCGGCAGAACGGCGACCTGCTCCAGTGGCTCGCGGAGAATACTCCCCAGGACTCGGTCCTGCTCTGGCGCGGCGAATGGAAGGGGGCGCTGGAGTTCGCGCCGGCATTGCTCTGGCCGCGGCTGCTCGTGGACGCCAGAGCCCTGCCGCCCGGCCAAGACTCCTTTCATGGGCGCAAGGTCGCCGCCGGCCGCTACCCCGGCCTGGGCAGCGGCCAGTTCGTCATCGTTGCCGAAGCGGATCTACTGCACCTGGAGCTGCGATGAGTTCCAGCAGTGTCAGATCAGCACAGCGAGCGAGAAAGAGCATGCTCCACAGCGGCCGCGATCCCTTCTGGCTCAGCGCCTGCTTGCCAGCCTTGCTGCTGTTTCATTTCGGCGCCCAAGCAACGCTCGGCTTTGACCCGGAGCTGGGGCGGCTTCGAGAAGGATTCGCCGCCTCCTCCTACCTGAGCCTAGTTCTCGGATTCGCTCTCTGGCTGATCTCAGGACGGATCATGGGGCTGCAGTCCCGGCCGCTGCCCGCCCCGTCCATGCCCAATAGCGGCAAAGGTCGCTGGGCCCTGGCTCTGAGTCTGGCCATGCTGGCCGCGGCCCTCGCTTCCGTCAGCTACGGCGCCTGGGCCAGCGAAGCCCTCGAATGGGACGGCTTCGTCGGCTGGGAACTGCGGGCCAAAACCCTGAGCCCCGTGCTCGCGCCATCCAGCGAACTCGCCCTTGCTCCGCCGGTCCCAGTCGACCCCGCGGTCTTCCTGCCCTCGATGCAGTATCCCCTGCTGCTGCCGGCACTGGGAGCTGAGCTGCGCCACGGCTTCGGGCCGGGCGGCGAGCGCTTCGCCTCGATCCTGATTCTCGTGCTCTGGATCGGGCTCTTCGCCGCCGTGGCCCACTCACTCCGCCTTGGCCGACTGCGCGGCTCGCTCCTCGTTCTCGCCTTCGGCCTGACGCCGATGCTCTATTCGACCGGCTCGGGCGGGGCGGACTCAGGCTACGCCGAGATCCTTCTCGGCTACGTGCTCACGCTCTGCAGCGCTGGCCTGCTGCTGCGCTTCTGGCCCTTGCTCTTCCTCGGCTCGGCACTACTGATCTGGAGCAAGCCCGAAGGGCTCGCCTATGCCCTGCTGCTCCTGCTGGTGACCGCCTTCACCAGCAAGGGCCGCGGCCTGCACTATGCCGCCAGCCTCGGACTCGCCATCGGTCTCGCGCTCTGGCTGCCGCTCCGAGCTCAGCTCAGCTTCGCGGCGACGCCCTCCTGGTGGCTGGCCCTCGCCCTGCCCCTCGCGGCGATCGGTGCCAAGGAGGCTATGCTCCGCTGGCCGCTGCTTCGTCGCCGCTGGAGGATGCTCTCTCTGCTCTCGCTGCTGGCCGCCTTCGCCCTCACCTTCAGCTGCCAAGAGCTATTTCGGGAGAGTTCCTCCCTCTTGCTCCGCGACTTCCTCGGACATCCCGAGCGGCTCTTCGAACGATTCGCTCTGCTCCCCGAAATCCTGCTGGGCGTGCTACAGGCCTTTCTCGAGTTCAAAAAATACGGCCTCGTCTTCGTGCTGCTGCTCGTGCTCTGGCTGCTTCCAAAGCTCCGGCGCTGGCGGCCGCGACTGCCTAGCCCCCTGGCCTTCGTCCTCGTCGGCCTTGTGCTCTGCAGCCTGACCCTGGTCTTCGGACCCGAAGCCGACATCGAACACGAACTCGAGTCTCGCTTTGACCGCCTACTCCTGCACTGGGTCGGCCCCTGCTGGCTGGCGCTGGCGCCGTGGCTGGCGCGGGCATGGGCCGGAGTCGCTGCCCCTGGCCTGGCTAGCCCAGCCGCTTCATCAGATCCTGCACCAGGATCCCGGTAAGCCCCCAGAGCATCTTGCCCTCCCAGGGGAAGTAGGGGATGCGGCGGTGCACGTCGCCAATGCGGTGACCGCGCCAGCTCCAGCGACTCGACTCATAGAGGCGCTCAAGGGGAATCACGAAGAGTTCGTCGACCTCGCCGGGATCGGGGGCCGAGCCCGCGAGCGAATCGAGCCGGGCGACGAAGACCTGCACGAAGAAGCCGGCAATGCTGATCCGCGGCGGCATACGACCGAGCAGCTCGAAGCGCTCTTCGCTGAGACCGATCTCTTCCTCCGTCTCACGCAGGGCGCAGCTCAGAGCATCCTCGCTCTTTTCCCGAGCCCCGCCGGGAAAGGCGACCTCGCCAGCGTGGTGCGGCAGATCCGAATGCCGCTGGGTCAGCAGCAGCGTGTCCTCTCCTTCGATTTCAAGGAGAGCGGCGAGCACAGCCGCATCGCGCAGCCCCTCGCGGCTCCGCCATTCGCGACTAGGCGGCTCCAGCACCGCGCGAACCTGCTCGTTTGAGAAGCGCATATCCATCATCTCCGCTGGCTCAGCAGCACCAGAGATGGCTGCGAACAACTAGGGCAGAAGCCAGGCAATAGACCCGCGAGCGACAGAGTGCCGGATGCGGCGCCGTATTGGTGCCAGAAAACGCCGGCGAATCTACCGGTTTCGTCGAAGCTTTATCGCGGCGAGGGGGCGTCGCTGACGCGGCTTTGTCGCCGTGAGCTTTCTTAAGGAGCCGGCAAACGCTAAGCCCTCGTCTTCCATGGCAAGGCTGCGTCCGGCCCCCCATCCCTTCCACAGTCTGGAGCCGCAGTGAAACTATCCTGTATTGATTTGGCGCGGGCGTTGACGACTGGTGGCTAGCTCCGGATCCTATTTGGCCCGAAATTCCGCCCATCCCGCATCGAGAGCCCCGGCATGCCACGCCCCGAGATCCGCAACCTGGCGATTATCGCCCACGTCGACCACGGCAAGACCACGCTGGTCGATGGGCTGCTGGCGCAGTCCGGAACCTTCCGCGAGAACCAAGAAGTCGAAGACTGCTACCTCGACTCCAACGATCTCGAGCGTGAACGCGGGATCACCATCCTCGCCAAGAACACGGTGGTCCACTGGAAAGGCGTCAAGGTCAACATCATCGACACCCCGGGCCACGCCGACTTTGGCGGCGAGGTCGAGCGCGTGCTCTCGATGGCCGACGGCGTCTGCCTCCTAGTCGATGCCTTCGAGGGACCGATGCCGCAGACCCGCTTCGTGCTGCGCAAAGCCTTCGACAACGGCCTGGTGCCCATCGTCATCGTCAACAAGGTCGACCGCCCCGAGGCCCGCCCGCGCGAAGTCGTCAACGAGGTCTACGACCTCTTCATCGATCTCGACTGCGATGAGGATGCTCTCGATTTCCCGGTGCTCTATGCCAGTGGCCGGGATGGCTGGGCGAGCCTAGATCCGGACGAGGTCGGCAGCGACCTGAGCCCCCTCTTCGAGACCATCCTCACCCACTGCCCAGTGCCACAGGACGAGGTCGACGGCCCCCTGCAGTTCCGCGTCTCGACCATCGACCACAGCGACTACGTCGGCCGCATCGTCGTCGGCCGCGTGCACCGCGGACAGCTCAGGCGCATGGGACGATTCATGCACGTCGACCGCAGCGGCCAACAAAAAGAGGTCCAGGTCCGCGGCATCTACCGCTACGTCGGCATCACCCGCGAAGAATGCGAATCGGTCGAGGCCGGCGACATCTGTGCGGTCTATGGCATTGAAAACATCGGTATCGGTGACAGCCTGACCGACCTCGAGACAGTCGAGCCGCTGGAGCCGATTGCGATCGACGAGCCGACGATTTCGATGACCTTCCGGGTCAATGACTCGCCCTTCGCTGGCAAAGAGGGCAAATACGTAACCTCCCGCAACGTCGGCGACCGCCTGGAGCGCGAACTGCGCACCAATGTGGCGATGCGCCTCGAACGCGGCGATGGCAACGACTCCTGGATCGTCTCCGGACGTGGGCTCATGCACCTCGGCATCCTCGCCGAGAACATGCGCCGCGAAGGCTTCGAGTTCGCGGTGGGCAAACCTCAGGTGCTCACCCGCGAGATCGGCGGGCGCAAGCACGAGCCCATCGAACTCTTGGTAGTGGATACCCCCGAGGAAACCGTCGGCAAGGTCATCGAATACCTCGGCGCCCGCCGCGGCGAGATCGTCACGATGACCAACCGCGGCGATTTCACCCACCTCGAGTTCAAAATCCCCTCACGCGGCCTGCTCGGCGCCCGCACCCGCCTACTCAACCTCACCCAAGGCCGCGCCATCGTGCACCACAGCTTCCTCGAATACGGGGAGTGGCGAGGCGAAGTCATGCGGCGTATTGCCGGCGTCATGGTCGCTATGGCCCAAGGCGCCGCCAGTAACTACTCGATCGACAAGCTCCGTGACCGCGGCATCTTCTTCGTCGAAAGCGGCAACCCCGTATACGAAGGAATGATTGTCGGCGAGCACTGCAAGGACAAAGACATCGTCGTCAACGTCTGCACCGAGAAGAAGCTGACCAATATCCGCTCCGCGACCAAAGAGTCGTTCACCAAAATGGTGCCGCCGCGCAAGCTCAGCCTCGAAGAAGCCCTCGAATACGTCGAAGAAGACGAGCTCGCAGAAATCACCCCCAGCTCGATCCGCTTACGGAAGCTCCGCCTCAAGGAAAAGGACCGCAAGCGCGCCCTGAGCGGCTGAGGCATAGCTAGCTGGCGGCGCAGAGGGTAGTCTTCTCGGACACTCGAGGCGCAAAACACCATGGTCTTCAGCACGCCGCTTTTTCTGTTCCTATTTTTACCGATCGCGCTGTCTTGCTATTACTTGCTTGATAGACGATTTCGGAATGGGTGGCTGCTACTGACCAGTCTCTTCTTCTACGCCTGGGGAGAGACCTGGGTGGTAGGGGTGATGCTGCTCTCCTGCCTGACCAACTACGGATTAGCCCTTTGGCTTGAATCCGTAAGCAATCCACTAGGCAAACGCGCGATCGTCGGACTCAGCGTGTTTTTCAATCTCGCGCTGCTGATCACATTCAAATACGCGAACTTCCTCGTAGATAATCTCAACCCAGTCCTCACATGGAGCGGCCTCGGCCCCATCCAGATCGATCCGATTTCGCTGCCCATCGGCATCTCGTTCTTTACCTTCCAGGCATTGTCCTACGTCATTGACGTTTACCGCAGAGACGCACCCGCCCAGCGCAGCCCGATTGATTTCTCGCTCTACATTGCCCTATTCCCGCAACTGATCGCCGGCCCGATCGTCCGCTACCACGATGTCGCAGCGCAGATCGTGCAGAGGGTCCACAGCAGCAGCAAGTTCTACGAGGGCATGCAGCGCTTCATCTTCGGGCTAACAAAAAAGATGCTGATCGCGAATACGGCCGCCGAATGTGCCGACGCGATCTATGCCCTTCCATTATCCGACCTAACACCGGGACTCGCCTGGCTCGGCACCATCTGCTACACGCTGCAGATCTACTTCGACTTTTCTGGATACTCGGACATGGCCATCGGCCTCGGGCTGATGTTCGGCTTCCGCTACCTAGAAAACTTCCGCCACCCCTACATCGCCCAGTCGATCACCGATTTCTGGCGCCGCTGGCACATCTCCCTGTCCTCTTGGTTCCGGGACTACCTATACATCCCTCTGGGCGGAAACCGACGCGGCCCCTATCGAACCTATTTCAACCTCCTACTGGTGTTCGTGCTTTGCGGCTTTTGGCATGGAGCCGCCTGGACCTTCCTCGCTTGGGGTGTCTTTCACGGCTGCTTCCTCATCCTCGAACGCCTCGGGCTAGGCAAGGCCTTGGCGCGGTCGCCCGCTGTCGCACGGCATGGCTACACCCTCCTCACCGTAATGGCTGGCTGGGTCCTATTCCGCTCCGAGAGCTTCGAACAGGCCCTCGCAATGCTCGCAGCAAGCATCGGCTTCGCGTCTGGCGCTGGAATCATCCACTCCGTGTCGGTGTACCTCAGCAACGAGTTGGCCGTAGTCCTCGCAGCAGGAGTGATATTTTCAACCCCCATCGTCCCGTGGATTCAGCATAAAACGGCAGCGTTTTTGAACGGACGCTCACCTTCGTGGGTACGCCTCGTGGCCGAGTTCCTCGCCCAGCCACTCCTGCTCGGCCTTTTACTAGCCTTGCTGATACTCTGCTCGTCAAAGATGGCTGTCGGGACCTACAATCCATTCATCTACTTCCGGTTCTAATCATGGTCAATCAATTCCAGTCCTGGACCCGGAAGGTCTACGCAATTCTGGGCGTAATCCTGTTCATAGGATTTCTATGGGCACCAGTCATCGGACTCGCAACGGGGACACAAATCTACAAGAGCTCCGGAGAAATGCGCGCAATGGCCAGATTTCCCGGCCTGCCCAAATCCCTGGACGACCTGGAGACCTGGCGATCGAAGTATGAGGCATTCATCAACGACCATTTTGGATTCCGCAATGCGCTTGTCCGACTCCACAACGGCCTGAGCTTCCACCTACTCAATAAACCCGGCGCAGGCCGGGTGATCCTAGGCAAGGATGGCTGGCTCTTCTTAGAGGCGGATTCGAGCCTAAAAAACTTCCGGCGAACGCTCGCTCCCTGGAGCCGCTCGGAGATGCGATCGTTAGTAAAGCGCATCCAGCAGCGCCAAGACTTCCTCGCTAGCAAGGGAGTGGAGTATCTCTTCGTCGTGGTTCCCGCAAAAAGCACGATTTACCCCGAGCATTACGACGAACGGTGGCAGCGCCTGGAACGCCCCTCACGACTGGAGCAGTTCCGAGACTTCACAAAGTCCTACCCCAAGCTCCATTACCTTGACCTGACCGCCGCGCTCTTGAAGGAAAAATCCCGCCTCGCAGCAGCAGAGCCCGACACGCGACTCTACTACAAAACAGACACGCACTGGAATTCGCGGGGCGCGAGCGTCGCCGCCGCTCGCATCCGCCGCGAGCTCAATAAATTCGGGGCCCAGGTCCCCGAGCCTCGCCGCTGGCCAAGCTCCGCCTGGCAGCCCAAAAAGTCAGAATTATCTGGCGACTTGGCGCGGCTGCTAGGAGCCGGAGGCACCATTCCCAACGTCAGCTGGCATCTCGGCACAGCGAGCCCTCTCCGATCATCCTCACTCACCGCACTTCCCTACGAGCGGCGTTCCTATTTGATCGTCGACCCCAAGCCTAGCTGCGAAACGACACTCCTCGTGCTCCACGATAGTTTTGGTGAAGCGCTCCGAGAGTTTTTATCGAAAGGCCACCCAAGGAGCGCATTCGTCTGGGAGCCTCTTTGCGACATTATGCGCATGGCGGAATTCACGCCCCAGGTCATTATTCGCGAGATAACCGAACGATTCTTTATCACCTGGCCTCAGCCAAACCCGGTCGAACTGCGTAAGATCAAAGATTCGCCCACGCTCTCGGAGCAGACCAAGCACTGCCTCGCAGAGACGCGGTTGATCAAAGTTGGCGACTCGCTACTGCTTCATGGGATCGATCTTCTCGACCACGGCGACAACCTAGAACTCGTTCTCTTTCTCGAGGCACAAAAACGTTTCCCCCTCCTTGGATCACTGCACGCAAGGATCACCGACGCCAAAGGCGATCTCGTTGTAAACAAGTCCGAAGTGCTCTGCCCCCTCCATTCGACCGCACAGCCCGGCTTTCGCTGGCAGCATTCTTTTCTCCTCGACGCCCAGAGTTATGAACGCACGGCTCGGATCTCCTTAATGTTCCCCAGGCAGAAGCAAGGCCACGAGCCGCTCTATCGAGGAGAGAAAGCCATCGGTGGCGCTCTCCTGCTGCAACGCAGCCAAGCCCGACGCAGCCGTTACTTTGGCAAATAAACGCAGCGCTGGAGATCGTCTCCCGAGTACGCGGAAAGAACCGGGAGCCGCAGCGATTCGCCGAAGCTTTGCAAGGTCCCGACACGTTACCGGCGACACCTTACTGCCGCCCGTCGTACTGCCGCGCGACGACTCAGATGGCCTGCTAGGATTCATGCTCGAAGTCCTCACAAAGGCACGAGGTACACCCTATGGACGAACAAGGACTTCCTGCGGCCTGGCAAGGAGAGCAAGTCCTCCTCGTGGATCAGGACGCGGCACGCTTACGCAGCCCGGCGCTGCTCCTCTATCCAGAGCACGTACGGCACAACCTCAAAGAGCTACGAACCCTGCTCGGTGGCTCCTTCGAGCGCCTGCGCCCCCATATCAAGACCTGCAAAACCCCGAGGATCCTCCAGATCTTGCTGGAGGCCGGGCTGCGGCGCTTCAAGTGCGCAACGGTTCGCGAGGCACGGGTTCTGCTCGCCACGGCGAAGGCACAGGGCATCGAGGACATCGACCTCCTCATCGCCTACCCACACGTCCAGCCCGCCCTACACGAGCTGGGCAAGCTCGCGGATACGCACCCGCAGGCTCGCCTCGCGGTGCTCAGCGATGACCCGGGCCATGCCGCCCAGGTCGACCTTCGCCTTGCTGTCTACCTCGATCTCGACTTGGGCATGGGCCGCACCGGCATTGCGGTCGCTCAACGCGAACGGATTCGCGCCATCGCGCGGGCGGCTGGAGAACGCTTTGCTGGGCTGCACGCCTACGAAGGGCACGTGATCGACCCCGTCCCCGAGCAGCGGCTTGCGAAAGCGCGACCGGGCTACGAGCAACTTCTCGCCCTGCATCAAGAACTGCTTGGGGTCGGGCTTTCAGTCCCCGAAATCGTCACCAGTGGCACGCCCGCCTTCCTAGCGGCGCTGAGCTTCGCCCCCTTCCGCGAGCTCGACGGATGCGTGCATAGGGTTTCTCCCGGCACAGTCGTCTTCCATGATCTCCGCAGCCAAGAGCAGGTCCCGGAGCTGCGGCTCAAACCCGCAGCCCTGGTGTTCAGCCGTGTGATCAGCCGGCCTGGAGCCATGCGGGTCACTCTCGATGCCGGTAGCAAGAGTCTCGCCGTCGATGCCGGCCATCCCTGTTGTGCCGCCCTCGGAGCCCCCGAGCTCGCCCCAGAGATCCCCAGCGAAGAACACCTTCCTGCGAGGATACTCTCAGGAGCGATACCCGACCTAGGCGACTCCTTCTACCTGGTCCCCAGGCACGTATGCCCGACCGTCAACCTCGCAGAGAACGCGGTCATCGTCGAAGCTGGCCGAGTCCGCGAGATCGTCCCCGTCGCCGCCCGGGCCCATGAGCTTAGTTGGCCGCAGCAATGAGCGAGGCCCCAGAAGTATTGCTCTTCGACAAAGACTGTCGGCTCTGCACCGGCCTAGTGCGATGGATCCTAGATCGGGACAGGTCTGCGAGGATCCACTTCGCAGCAAGGGAGTCAGCGGCCGCCACAAAACTGCTCGCAGAGCATGGAGCCTCCCTAGCCCAGCTCCCTGACAGCCTCGTGCTCATCAACGGAACTGGCGTCCACACTCGCTCCGAGGCCGTGCTGCGTGTCGCAGCCTTGCTGGGGAAACCTTGGTCCTGGGCGGGTGTCGCGAGGATACTCCCCAGGCCCTTACGCGACTTGCTTTACAGGGGTGTCGCTCGCTATCGCTATGGCGTGTTCGGGAGGTCCGTGCGCGGCTTCCAAGTGCCGCCCCACTTGCGCAACCGCTTCTTGGATCAAAGTTCGGACTGATCCTGCTGCCGCCGACGCATCCCCCAAAGCTGGCCAAGCAAAGCTAGATAAAACGGTACATATTGCAGGTAGCGCCATAACGGCACCTGCTCCCAGACTCCCTCGCTATGCCAACGTGCCAAACAGTGATGCGAGAGAGAGGCCGTCGTAAGCAATACGAAGAGCGAAGGCCAAGGACGAAGTGCGAGAAAGGGCACGCACCACACCACGTACCAGGGATGCAAGACTGGCGACAGGGCAAAGAGCGCTGCAAAGATCGGCGACGCGGCAAGTTCGGGTGGGCGTCGTTTCCAAAACACGAGCGCGAGAACCGCGCCAAAAAGAAGGGCTAGCGGCAGCTTGGCAATGCTCTGAGTATCACCGGTTGCGAACCAGGACTCCGACCCCAGGCTGCGCAAACCCTGCTGCAGGTAGGCGCTTGCCTCATAGATCAGCACGAAGGCACTGTCGTTGTGCCGCCAGCGTATGCCAAACTCGCTCAATCCCCCGAAAAGCGCTCTGGAGCCTTCCAGACCCGGCCAGTATGGCAGGTAGGAGAGCAGGAATACCGCAAGGGCCGGCAGGAGTATCCTCCAGTCGTGCCTCAATAGCCACGGCAGCAGGAGCAACGGCAGGAACTTGGCCCCCACCGCAGCCCCGAATAGCGCAGCGCCCATGAGCATGCGCCAGTTTCGTAGCCGCCCTTCGATGCGCCCAAAGCAGAGCAGCGCCGCCATCAGCAGCATTGCAGCGAGACTGTCGTTATGCCCTTCGGCTGACCATTCGATAATCGCCAAGGGGCACAGGGCAAAGACGAGGCAGAAGGCGGGCGACTTGCCAAGCTGCGCCAACCAGGCCGCGAGCAGGAAGAGCAAGAGCAGGTCGCAGAGAGCAAATCCACTGCGAAAGAACTCCACCGTGTCGCCAACACAGGCCAGTGCGTAGAGCCAGAGCTGACAGATCGGCGGATAGGCGGCCGAGATCGGCTTGTTATTGACCCCTTCCCAAATAGGATCGCCGGGGCGGGCCACCCGAGCATCAGCCGGTGCGAGCACAAAGGGATTGTGCCCCTGGTGCTGGATCCGCCCTTCCCAGACATAGCGGTAGAGGTCGTCGGAAAGGGCTGGAGAGGAGAACTGCACCACAAGGCGCAGCATGACTCCGGCAAGGAGGATCCACCACAGAGGGACCGTGGCGCGGCCGCTCAACAGCTGCCAGCTCATCCACAACCAAGGGAGCGAAGCTCCGCAAATAAGGCCGGCGTGCAGCAGCGGCTGCAGCTGTCGCTCTATCAAGAAGAGATCGACGCCGAGCGCTGCGAGTTGCAGCAGGACCAGCCCGGCGAAGATGCGGAAGCTCAGCGGCTTCACTTGCCAGCTTCAGAGCCTTTCTTGCCAGCCTCGCTGTTCCCGGCTTTCTCTCCTTCGCCCGGATTCTTCGGATTGTCCTCCTTGGGAGTCTTCTCCTTGGGCTCGGGAGCCTTCCCAGAATTCGGGTATGCCTTCAGCAGCGGCAGCCGCTTCACGATTGGCTTCAGCGAGATGATCAGCTCACAGGAGGTCCCTGGCTCGGGAAGCAGGTACTGATTGGGCCACCAGTTCTCATCCAGATTCCCCCTCTTGTGGCGAATCGTGATCAGCTGGTTATCGGGTTTGACGTAGTAGCAAGAGATATAGTTCTGCTCATAGTCGGCGAGGTAAACCGGCGGCTCGCCTCGATAAAGCGAGGCCATGCGCCCACCGTAGTAAATCCAATCCACATCCTGCAGGGTCTTATCCTCGCGGGCATCGAGAACCAGGTCCTCGATGGCATACACAAGCGGCTTGCCATCCTTACCCTTCCACTGCAAGGCCATCTGGACCTTCGGTCCTTCGGGAGGAATCACCTTCACGGTCGGCGCCCCGTTCTCCACCTCTTCTTGAGTTGGCGGCGGCTTGATTGGCTCGTATCGAACGTTCTTGCCTCTCGGCAAACGCAACAGGGCAAGCGCAGTATTGAGGGTGCTGCCGAGACACTTTAAGACCACTAAGGCCTCGTGTTTTTTGCCGCGCGGCCCGATCGCGATGTATTCGATGGACTCTTTCGTGACTTTGATTTTTCCCTCGGCACGCACGAGCTTGCGCTTGATGTCGATACTCACTCCCTGGCTCTTCAACAGCTCAAGGACTTTGCTACGAGCATCCTGCTCTTGCGCCACTTTGCTCTTGGGCTGCGCGGCTGGTTTCTCTACCTGACCAGGCAAAGGCGTAGCCAGTAGGCCGAGGGTGAAGAAAAGAATCGTATATCGAATCATCAGAACATCATCTCCATTACGCCTGCTCATAGCCCACCTAAAAAACGTCCCTAAGTGGCAGTGCTCCGAGTTCGGTGAGTATTCCCGGCAGCCGATAGGGCTACTCCATCTGAGCCAGAGTCGCCCGCAGCCGCTTGTCTAAGGCCGGGTCGCCACGGGCAGCGATCAGGCCCGACTCTAATATCTTGAGAGCCCGTTGCCGCTCACCGGCCTTAAAAGCAGCGATCGCGGCAAGCCAAGCCCCATGGGCATGAAGGGTGGCCAGGCCATGCTCGGCGTCGCCCGGAACGACGCCCCTGCAGATGCGTTCAAGCTCTCGCTCGCGGACATCCAGCCGGATCAGGCCGCGCATACCGGCTTGCCAGCGCTCGGCCGCTGCTGCGAAGTCTCCCTCCTGCCGGCATAGCTCAGCCGAGAACAGCAGGAGCTCCGGATCCGACCAATGCGGACGGGGCCCTAGGCCCTGCGCCCAAGCGACCAGGGGGGCAAGCGCTGGCAATGCCAGCCCAGCAGCCCGGCACTCAACGAGGGCCAGCAAGAGGTAGCCCTTGCTGGCTTGGATCCAAACCAAGCGCCGATCGGGACGGGTAAGCTCGGCCCGCAGCGCCTTAGCGATGGCCGTGGGCCTTGCCCGGGACAAGCCCCGCGCTGCCGGGCGTAGCAATGGATATTGAGCCTCCACGCGCTTCCGGCTACGCAGCCGCTCCCACTCCTTACGCACCCCCGCTAGCGGATCGCGGGCGATCGGCGCCAAGAGCACCCGCACCAGGAAACGCAGCTCCTCGGCGCTCGGCTCGCCAGACAAGGCCCCCATGACCTCGCAGAGCAGCCCCGCCTCGTCATAGCCCTCGTTCTCGATCCATGCCTGCACCTGGGACTCGAGCGCGGCGAAGTCCTTGCGCTCGGCAAGGGCGGCAGCGAGCTGTTCGCGAACGGACGCGTCCTGCTCGATCTCCAGGGCATGGCGCAGCATCGCCCCCCAGGGCAAATCGCGCCGAAGGCGCAGAATCGTGATCAACTCGTCCCGCACATGCGGCAGGGCACGCGCCTCCCCCTCACCAAGCAGGCGCGCTTCGAAGAGCTCGCGATCGCCGGGCAGCAGGGCACGGGTCACCCCCTTGCGCGCCCGCAGCAGTTCCGCTTCATCCAACTCGTGGAGCATGCTCCATAGCTTTCGACCGGCAGCGGCATCCGAACGAGTCGCCCGCAGCAACAGCGCTTCGCGCTCCCAGCCAGGAATCGCCCGTTCCCTAAGCATGCGCATCACAAAAGGGCGATCAGAGCTTTCAAACCACTTGCGCACCGCGAAGCGGAGCAAGGGATCCTTCTTGGCGACCAGCTCCGCCACAACGCGAGCAATCTCTTCCTCCTCGGCAAAGGCGAAGAGCGCGTAGAGCCAAGCGCTGCGCACCGCTTCCGAACGCTCCTGTGCGAATCCTCTTCGCACCGCCGCCTGAACTTGCTCACTGCCTAGGTGCTTGCGCAAGCCCTTCGCTGCCAAAGTCCGCAGGCGGGGACTCTCTTCAGCCATCAGGGCGAGATAAAACTCGGCCGGCGGCGGCTCATCGAGCAAGAGCAAGAGCCAGCCATGGCGCTGCAGCCGCTGGGAATCGGCGGCGACCCAAGCGAGGAGTTCATCGTGCAACACCTGCGCCCCGACACAGGCGCGGAAAGCAGGAGTCGCCACCGACTCCTCCATCTTGAGCGCGGCACGGAACACCGCTTGGAGAGCTTGGTGCTCCTTGAGCAGCGGCGCCAGCTCGGCGATCCAAACGGCGCGCCGCGCCTCGTCTGCGACTCGCCCGAAGTCCTTGGCAGCGATGCGCAGCAGCAGCTTTGGCGCGCAGCGGCGCAGAAAGGTCAGGAAGACGGGGAAGGACTCGGCCGGGCACTCGGCATGTCGCTGCGCCAGGTCGCTGAGCGCCGCCGCCGGCAGCGGAAAGGCCAGAACCATGCGATCCCAGAACTCGTCCTCGGGCGCCGCGAAGAGCCCTTCGAGCAGGCGGACCTTAGCCGCAGCCGGCAGCAGCGCAGCAAGCCGGTGCATGAGACCCGTCTCTCCGGCGCGAGCTGCGCGCAGCGCCAGCTGCTCAGGCCGCTGCGGCCAAGAGCCCAGCGGCAGGTGGAGCAAAGCCTGCGCACGCAGGGCGATATCCGCATCCTCCTCGGCGGCAAAGGCAGCCAAGACCGGGAAGCAATCGGCTCGCAAGCAGCCAAGGCCCCGCTGGAGAATCAGCTCAGCGGCAGCCTTGTCCCGCAACAAGTCTCGGAGTAACTCCGGGCCAAAGCGCTCCGGCACCGCGAGCCAAATCTTGGCCGCAGCCCTGGCCAAACCCGGCCGCTGCAATAGCCCGCGCAGCTGCCTGCGGTCCAAGGCGACGCGGCGCTCTAGGGAGGCGAGCGCCTGCTTCCGCACCGCCGGAAACGGGTCATCCAGAAGCTTCCACAGCAGGGGCTCAAGGCCCGGCAGTGCCAGGCAATTGCCCGCTGCCCGCGCCGCCTCGAAGCGCAAGGCCCACTGCGCAGAACCCAAGCCCGCCCGCAGCTCTTCCGGCAAGAGCTCCTGTCGCTCCCCCAGCACGCGCAAGACTGCCTGCTGGCGGCGAAAGCCCTCTCCCTGCAGCGCCCAGGCCCGCAGCGCAGCAGCCGGAGAATCCGGCCACGCGCTCAGCGTCCGCATCGCCAGCTCACGGCACTCGTCGAGGTCCGGCTCCTCAAGCGCAGGAAAGAGCTCGGCCGACAGCTCCGCTTGCGCAAGGATCGGCACGGGCAGGATGGCCAAGAACAGGGTCGCTAGCTCAATAAGCTTCACAGCACCGTGTCGCGAAAGGGATCGAGGTAGCTCAGCTCGGCATCTTCGAAGCGCATCTCGAGCGCTTCGGCACCGTAGTGTTCTTTGAACTGGTTCTCGGCCTCGGTGATCGGAAGCAGCCAAAGACAGAGAACGGCTTGGTCGCTGAGTTCAGCGACCTCGAGATCCGGGCCATCGGGATAAGGCAGGGAGACCAAGCCATAGCAGCAGGTCGAGCCCGGCACCCACTCGCCTCCCATATGAATCGTGTCCCAGTGCCTGATCGGGGCATAATTTCGATGGTAATACGCCACCGCATAGAGGAATTCGACGTGGCGCTGCGAAGCCTCTGGCGCATGCAAATGCAGCTCGATCGGCAGCTCGTCGCTCGGCAGGGACATCCCAAGCGTCGCGTAACTGAACTCCTCCTCCCGCTCGAACTCGAGCACCGCAAAGCCCTCAGGCAGCTCATCGATCGGCGCGTCGGGAGCCGGGCACAGCTTGCCGGAAGCCCACCACTCGCTCTCGTAGTGCTTACGCAAATCTTCGAGATATCTCGTTCTGATCCGATCCACTAGCGACCTCTCTTCGGGGCGCAGATTCGACGACATTGGCGCTCACAAAGCTCGGGGAAAGCCTCGGCAGTCGATCACCGCCAAATCCTGGCCCTGCTCTAGCCGAGCTGCCTCCACACCCGAGGCAGGGTCTCGATCAAATCGCTGGCGATAAGGCCCATCTCACTGGCCTCGGCTGCGACCAAATCGCCAGCCATGCCGTGCACGGCAACGGCAAGCTGCGCCGCCTCGAAGGGCTCAAGGCCCTGCGCCAGCAAGCCGGTCACAATGCCGGTCAAGACATCGCCGCTACCACCACTGGCCATGCCAGGGTTGCCAGTTTGATTCTCGTAGAGACGTTCGCCGTCGAAGACGAGGGTCCCCTTACCCTTGAGCACCACGACGGCGCCGCTGCGCGAATGCAGCTCCTGTATCGCTCGCTTTCTATCCCCCTGGACCTCGGCGGCGTTGTGCCAATCGAGCAAACGCGCGGCCTCGCCCGGATGCGGGGTCAGAATCGTCGCCGCCCTGCGCTTGCGGAGCAGCTCCGGCTGCGAGTCAAGAGCGTTGATCCCATCCGCATCGAGGACGAGCGGCTTGTTCAGCGCCTGGCTGAAGTCCCGGGCAAACTGTGGCGCAGTTCCCCGCAAGGACAGCCCGGGCCCCATAGCAACGACGCTCACTCGTCGGCATTGCTCAAGGGCCTCATCGCAGGCAAGGCTGGAGATCGCCCCTTCATCGCTAGGAAGGCCAAAGGAGGTCGCCTCGGGCACGGCGACGGGCGCCGGGCCGAGCCCTTCGCTGGGCAGCCCCATGCGACAGAGCCCCAAGCCAGAACGCAGCGCGGCGCGAGCTGCGAGAAATATGGCCCCTAGCATCCCGTCGCTACCACCAATCAGGGCGCAGGTTCCAAAGCTCCCCTTGTGCGCCGCACGCGGCCGCTCGGGCAGAGAAGGAAGTCCCTCTACGTTTCTCATCATGCGGGCTCCTTGCAGCCTTTGGGATGTCTCGTGAGTGGCAGAAAGCCGGGTTCGGCGCCTAGCTGCCGCTCGACCTTATCGAGCGGCCTGCTAGCGGGGGGGGGCTCCGAAGCGGCTTGGGGGCGGAAAGCTCGAAGGGCGGCACCTGGATCTTCCCCACCAACCTCGCCTGGGTGTTGTAGATAGGCGCCGCAAAATAATGGGCAAGGTCGGCTTCGTCACCACGAAGCAGCCCAAGCGCCTTCAACAACTGCGGCACGAAGAACTCGTACGCACGCCCGGCACCGTCTTCGGACTTGATTGCGATCCCCATGGCCTCGCGACCCGGGGCTCGACGCACGCCTATCGCGAAGACTCCTTCCGCGCCGCACTTGCAGAAAAGCTCGCCTCGGGTGGCCCTCATCAAAGCGGTGTCGAGACGCAGCTGCTGCGGGGCCCGGTAGCCGGCAATGAAGTGCGGCGCATCCACGAAGGCGTGATAGACCTCCTCGCCAGCCTCCTGCAAATCGCGCGGCAGCACCTCGGGGTGGGCAAGGTCGCGGAAGAGCGCCGCCAGTTCGACCAGCGGAAAGGCATACATCGGCGCCCCACAACCGTCGAAGACAGCGCTTTCTGCTGTCAGCTTGAGCCCACGCATACGGTGCAAGACATCGCGCACCTCGGCCTGCACGGGATGCTCAGGGTCGAGATAGTCGTGCAGGCTCGCAGAGATCTGCTTGGCCCGGGCGAGGAAACCCGAGTGCTTGCCCGAGCAGTTGTTGTGGATCGGCCGCGCCTCTTCGCCACGACGGAAAAGCCGCTGCGCCGCCAAGACATCGATCGGGGGATGTGCCCCGCAAGCCAGCGCCGTTTCCGGCACTCCAGAGCGGGACAAGACCTCACGCACCGCGGCGATATGCGTCTCGTCCGACGAGTGGCTGGCGCAAAGGATCGCACGCTGCTGCGGGCCAAGTCCTAACTTTTTGGGGCCACCGCCAGCGAAGAAGGGTAGGAGCTGCAGGGGCTTGAGCGCCGAGCGCGGAAGGATCTCGGCCTCGTAGTCACCACCCGCCGCCAATACAGCGTCCTCAGCGAGGACCACCCAGCGGCCGCGATGCTGGGACTCGCAAAATCCTCCCCGAAGCACTTCGACCAAAACGGGCGCAAGGTCATCAGAGGCAATACGCGGATGAGACAAAGAAGGAGCTCCGGGAAGGCGGCCCGAGAGGCGGGCTCGCGCAGTGGACCAGCGCCGACTATAAACCAGGCATGTCACAGTTCATCGAGGTGGAACTCGTTCGGGTCGTCGTCCACGAACGCAACGACCAGCAGGTTATCGGGCTCCAGGAACGTGGAGGCGAACGCAGCTTTCCGATCGTGATCGGAACCAACGAAGCTTTCGAAATCCACCGCAAGATCACCGGCATCGAATCCCAACGCCCACTGACCCACGATTTGATCGGCAACCTGCTCCGGGCCTGCGACGCCAGCGTCGAGCGAGTCGTTATCTCGGACCTGCGCGGTGGCACCTTCTATGCGGTCATCGTCATTCAACTGGCCTCAGGTGACAGCGTCGAAGTCGATAGCCGGCCCTCCGATGCGATAGCGCTTTCCGTGCAATCCGGCTGCCCTATTTATGCCAGCGAGCAGGTCTTCGAAGAACTCGGCCGCCCGCCCGAGTAAGACGCCAGCACGAAGACCCCAACCAGGCCTAGATCGACGATGCCAAGCAAGTCGCAGAAGGACCTAGAGTTCACGGAGGATATGGCCGGCCGATTTGCCGAAATGGCACTGGCCTGTATCCACCGGGAATACCCCAACAAAATCGGCCACGTTCTCAGCCGCGCAGAAGATGCCGAGCCACCGCGGCAGCTAACGCCCATGTTCTACGGCTGCTTCGATTGGCATAGCGCGGTGCACGGGCATTGGCTGCTCTGTCGGCTCCTCCACCTTTTTCCGCAAGCCCCATTCGCCCCACGCGCGCGAGCGGCGCTGCATCGCAGCATGACTCAGGAGAATGCCGCTGGCGAACTCGCCTATTTCTCGCGACCAGGCTGTGAGTCCTTCGAACGCCCCTACGGTCTCGCCTGGCTACTGGGGCTCTGCCAAGAGCTTCGCGAATGGAAAGACCCAGAGGCCCAAGCCTGGAGCCAGATCCTCTCTGCCCTGGAGGAGGCGGCGGCGCAGAGGATCGCGACATGGCTCCCCAAGCTCTCGCACCCCATCCGCACCGGTGAGCACAGCCAAAGCGCCTTCTCCATGGGCCTCGCCCTCGATTGGGCCCGCAGCACCAATCACTCGGACTTCGCCACCCTGATCGAGCAATCCGCGAACGAATACTACGGCGAGGATCGCGGCTGGCGCCTCGCCTTCGAGCCGAGTGGCCAAGACTTCCTCTCGCCAGGGCTCGCCGAGGCCGACCTCATGCGACGGGTCCTGGCCCCCGAGCCCTTCGCCGAGTGGCTGATGCTCTTCCTCCCCGAACTCGACCAGGCCCAAGATTCCGACTGGCTCCAGCCCGCTGTCGTCACCGACAAGAGCGATGGCAAGCTCGTGCACCTGGATGGCCTCAATCTCTCACGAGCCTGGATGCTTGAGGGGATCGCCGCTGGCCTGCCCGCAGAGCATCCTCGGGCGGAAGCTCTCCTTTGCGCAGCAAGAGCCCACGCCGAGAGAGGCCTCAGCTCCCTACGCGAGCAGAGCTACGAAGGCGGGCACTGGCTCGGCAGCTTCGCTACCTACCTGATGAGCAAGCGCGGCCTTCCGCAGCCGGCGAACGAACAGACCCTTGGAATAGGCCCGCGCTGACAAAACACCCCCATCCGGCACTCTGTCACTCGCGAGTCGTTTTCTGCGACCTACGAGTCTTTGGAATCGTCGCACGAGAGAAGCAGCAAATCGCTCGCCCTCGTCGTTGACAGGCCTCGCCCTAAAGCGCCACGATTCGCAGTGGCTCGCAAAGCCTAGGTCTTTGATCAGAGCCTCGGTGGTGGGATGGCAGAGTGGCCGAATGCGCCGGTTTTGAAAACCGGTTTGTCGCAAGGCAACGGGGGTTCGAATCCCTCTCCCACCGCCATGTTTTCTCTTTTCCGCGCACCAGAAGGCCCCAAGCCTTCTCCGGCGCGGCTTGCCCCGAGCCTTCTCGCCGGGCGGACGATCGGCAAACGCGATGCCAAAGACCACAAGCACAGCCAGCGAAGACGCCAGACAGCCTAGCCTCGGAGGACACCTGGCCATCTGCCGCTTTGACCATTGGTTCAAGAACGTCTTCGTCCTCCCTGGCATCATCGCCGCGCTGGCCATGGACGAGAGCACCCGCAACTGGAGCGTGCTCAGCAATGCCTTGATCGGTCTCTTCGCCATCGGGCTCGTGGCCTCGAGCAACTACACGATCAACGAGATTCTCGATGCCGCGAACGATCGTGAGCATCCTGAGAAGCGGCATCGCCCAGTCCCCTCCGGCCGCGTCTCCCTGCCTCTCGGCTACCTGCAGTGGATCCTCTTATTCCTGCTCGGCTTGGCCGTCGGAGCCCTCGTCTCCTGGCCCTTCACGCTTACGCTCGCCGCGCTCTGGATTATGGGATGCATTTACAACATCCCACCTCTGCGCTCGAAGGAACTCCCCTTCCTCGATGTGCTGAGCGAATCGATCAATAACCCGATCCGCATGCTCGCTGGCTGGTTTATCGCCGGGAGCACCCTGATCGCACCAACGAGCCTATTACTCTCGTATTGGATGTTCGGGTGCTTCTTCATGGCCCTGAAGCGCTACGCGGAATACCGCTCGATCGCTGACCCGGAGCGGGCAGCCCGCTATCGACGCTCCTTCGTTTATTACAACGAGGGCCGGCTCTTGAGCTCGGTCGTCGTCTACGCCTGCGCCGCCTGCCTACTCTTCGGGGCTTTCTTGATGCGTTACCAGCTTGAGCTGGTGCTGGCCTTCCCCTTTATCGCCTGGGTCGCAGGTGAGTATTTCAACCTCGGGCTCATGGACGACAGCCCGGTTCAGGCACCCGAGCACCTCTACCGGCAAAGCCGGTTGATGCTCGCAGTCACGACCTGCACCCTCGTGATCGGGGCCCTGCTCTTCATCGAGCTACCGATACTGCACTCGCTCTTCAGGCAGAGCGTCGCGCACTGAGGACCCAGCCACTCCCTCGACGATCGAGGATCCGATCGCCTGGCGTACAGCGCCGCCCTCGATACCTCATGGGCTAATGGCCTGTTAACGCGGGAGCGGTCGCTCGGTGACCGGCACAAAGGAGAACATGTCCGGGAGTAGCGAAACATCGTCCGCAGCTGACGGGAACCACAAATGGCTGCGAGCCAGCACCAGGCCAGTGAGGGCGTCGCGAACAAGCACCGCCCAGGCTTCGCCGGGAACAGGCTTGGGCCCAACCAGCGCAACCGAAACCTCCCCAGAGCCTGGCAGCGGAGCACAGGCAACAGGGGCTAGGCCTGGAATCAGGGGCAGCTCTAGCCCCAATGGGTCTGAAAACTCGTCATAGCATCCATGCCAGAGCTCCCAAATGGAGCCGGGAGCCAAGCTTTCGGAGAAGCGCAGGCGTAGCCGGCGAGGATCCTCCCTGAAAACCAGCACCTGTGGCGGCAGCAGCTCCCGCAGTTCCAAATCTACGACCAGCTGCCCCTCAAGTATGTTCATCGTCTCGAGTCCGGCATCGAAGCGATGCCGAAGCTCACGCGCCGGGACCTTGCGGATCAGTCGCTCTCGCATCCCGCGCAGTTGTGCCCAGCGCCGGAAGGGAAGAATCCCCAACTCGTTGCTGAGAAGGACCCGAGGCCGGGGCTCCGTGGCCGGAGCTGCCCAAAGCTCCAGCAGTCGTCTTTCGACACTGCGCCAAGATTCGAACCAAGGCTCATTAGCCCCCTCCTCGGTGCTCGTCTTGGGCTGCAGTAGCACATAGTTCGAGACCTGCCTCTGGCCTTGCCCCCAGCCTCCTTTCAGCAGGGGAGCGCAGCTCAGATAAAAGCTGACGCCAGGCCCAACCTGAGTTCCGAGAATCCAGTCCTCAGCCCTTGCTTCCGCCACGAGTTCCTGCGTCGCCCGCTCAACGAACGAGTCGCGTGTAGCCAGGAGCCGCAGCAAGGGCAGCGCCTGCCAGAGGAAGCTCAGCACCAGCACGCCAAAGAGCAGCCCCCGCTCCCTCCGGCCCAGGATGCGCTCCCCCCAGCCGTAAAAAGCCAGCAGCCCAAGAACCAGACCCAGCTGCGCAGGCAAAGTGAAGCGAAACTGGTCTGCCGCCGGATTGCCGAGCAAGAACAAGAAATACGGAGCGATCCCGACCAGGAGCAGGAAGAGCATCCAAGCGCCGACCGAGCGAGGAGGTCCTGACCGCCTTCGCCAGTCTCCGGCCAGGATCCACAGCAGCCAGCCCACGACCGCAACCAGAAACGCCACGGAACCAAGCCCGCGATGCAGCAAGTGAGCCCAGTCCGTGATCCGGCCCAAGGCCGCCCCCAGCCCCCCAAACTCGAAGTTGTGGACGCTCGGGCGGAAAAAAACCGCAAGGAAGCCGTCCAGCCCATGGACCCAGAGGTAGTGCGCCAAGAGGAGAGAGATCAAGAGGGCCCCGGGCAGCAGCAGCAGCGCCAGCAGCTGCCAGACTTGGCCCCGCGCTCCTTTGAGGCCCCCGATCGCGAGCAGGAGCAGCAAGGGGAGAAACAAGCCGGCGCTAGGCCGAAACAGGAAGGCCGAAGCTGCAAGAAGGCTGGCCCAAAACGCAGCCATGCGGCCGCTGCCCCCCTCTCTCCGGTCCAGCGGCAGGAGCAGCAGGGCGCAGACAGCCAAGCCCAGCAGGGCATGCCCACTCACATCCGACAGCGGCTCCTGCGCGCTCCAGGCCCAACCGGGGAGCAGCCCAATGGCCAGCCCCAACAGCGCCGAACGCGTCCGATCCCCATCCAGCCGCTGGCAGGTCCTGGCCGCAACCAGGGCCAAGACGGCGAGGGCCACGATGTTGGAGCCCTGGATCACGTAGAAGGGATCGTGGAGCAGTCCGAGTTCTGCCAGGACCCGCGTGAGCAACCAGCAGCACAACCAGTGCAGGGGGTGGCTCCATTCGAGCGGCGCTAGCGGAACCTGCCCATCCAGCTCGATCAGGCAGACCAGCCGCCGGTAATGCGCGCTGTCGCCATGGCCCGAACCATCACTCAGGTTCAAGTAGGCCAATAGCAGCGGAATGGCGAACAGCAGCAGCTGTAGCCAAATCGGGAGCCGGGCTGGACGGTCTTCTCTTACGGACAAGGCTGAGGAAGGGGGGGAACGAAGCCGGCCATCATCGCCAAGCTGGGAGCCCTTTCTAGCGGACGGTCGAAGAAGATGCGCGGTGAGGAGCCGCCGCATCGGGCACAGCTTCCGTCAAAAGCTGGCTCGCGCCCAGCTAGCCAGCGAAGTCTCCGCCTTCTGGCAGCGCATGCTCCTGCAACATTTCGAGACTCACAAAGTCGAGGGCGGTCTCGTGGCAGGCCGAAAGCAGGACCGGGGGCGCCTCCCCGGCCTCGTAGGCCTCACGCCAGCGCTCCGCACAGAGACACCAGCGGTCACCGGCTTGTAAACCGGGGAAGCCGAACTCGGGCTGGGGCGTGACCAGGTCGTTGCCGATGGAGACCGTAAAGCGCAGGAATTCCGGGGTCATGACGGCGCAGACCACGTGGCGACCATGGTCATCCGGACCGGTTTCGCAGGCCCCGGTTCGAAAAAAGCCGGTCATCGGCTTCGTGCAGCAGGGGATCAACTCCTCCCCCAGAACATTTCGGGCATGGACCATGATGCTCTCCTCATACTGTGGACGGTCCTCGGCGCCAGGAAGCCCCAGGCTTCTCGGAATAGGCGCTGCCTGGGCTCAAGCAAGCCAGTAGCCTGCGCAGTTCTACCCTGCAACTCGGAGCAGTAACGTGGTCTCTATCGAACTAAACGCCAACATCCTCGCCATGGAGTATGCGGTGCGCGGGCCGATCCCCCAGCGCGCCGCTGAGATGACCAAGGCTGGCCAGGCAACGATCCCCTGCAACATCGGCAACCCACAAGCCCTGGGCCAGCCCCCGCTCTCCTGGTTCCGCCAGGTGAGTTCCGTCCTTGAGGACCCAAATCGGCTCAAAGAGGATACTCTCGACCCGGAGGTCGCCCGCACGGCACAGCGCATGCTCGAAGGCTTCGGCGGCACGATCGGAGCCTACTCCGACAGCCGGGGCCCCCAGTTTGTTCGCGAGGCGGTCGCCGCCTTCATCGACAAGCGTGACGGCAGCAGCCGCCAAGCCGACCCCGAGCAGATCTTCCTGACCAACGGCGCCAGCGAAGCCGTGCGCTATCTGATGGAGATGCTCATCACCAGGCCCGAGGACGGGATCATGATCCCGATCCCGCAGTATCCGCTCTACTCCGCCTCGATCCGCAAATGCGGAGGCCGCCAAGTGGATTACTATCCCGACGAGGAAGGTGGCTGGTCCCTGGGCCGGGAAGAGCTGGAACGCAGCTACGCTGCGGCGGTAGCGGCCGGAACCCGGGTCCAAGCCATCGTCGCCATCCATCCGGGCAACCCAAGCGGCGCGATTCTCCCCGGAGACTCGGTCCGCGAGGTCCTCGATTTCGCTAAGGAGAAGCAGCTCTGCGTCATCGCCGACGAGGTCTACCAAGACAATCTCTACGGTGGCGAATTCACCAGCTTTGCCAAAGCGCTCGGCGACGAAACCGAGGTGCCCCTCTTCTCCCTGCATAGCACCTCGAAGGGATTCTTCGGCGAATGCGGGCATCGCGGCGGCTACGTCGAAGTCAGAAACCCTCCCGAGCTCCTCGGGCGCAAGGAGCGCTTCCTCGACGTGCTCTTCAAACAGGCCTCGGTCAACCTCTGCTCGAACACGCTAGGACAGGCCCTGACCTATCTCATGGTGCAGCCACCAGCCGAAGGCAGTGACGCCCGCCGCTGCTACGACGCCGAACGCGAACACATCCTCAGCGAGCTCGAGACCAAGGCTCGAAAGATCCGCGCCGCCTTCGACGAGATGGATGGAGTGCGCTGCTTTGGTCAGATCGGCGCGATGTATCTATTCCCGCGCCTGGACAAGCTCCCCAGCGGCGTCAACGACTTCGACTACTGCATGAGCCTGCTTGAGGAGACCGGGCTTTGCACGGTCAATGGCAGCGGTTTTGGCCAGCGGCCAGGCAGCTCGCACCTGCGCATCGCCTTCTTACCGCCCCGCGCTCTGCTGGAGGAAGTCCTGCCCCGCTGGATCGACTGGCACAACCGCTTCGTCAACAGCTGAGCCCCCGCAAAGGCTAGGCCCGTGGCAGCGGCCTACTCGGGGAGTAGCTCCGCCAGCAAGGCGCCAAAGTCGGCAAAGCGGGGCTCGCCCTCACCGCGACCAATCAATACGCAGCCAGCGCCGGCAGCCTTGGCGGCAGCGGCATCGACTTCGGCACGGTCTCCGATGTAGAGCAGCTCGCCGATCGGCACCCCGAGCTCGGCGGCGCCGACGACCAGCCCTTTGGGCTGCGGCTTGAGAGAGCGGATCCTCTCGTCGTTGGCGTCGAGCTGGACAGCAAAGAACTCAGCAACAGCAAGCGCTTCGAGCTTGTGTCGCACCGGGTAGTCGGAGAAAGCTCCACAGGGGACAGCCCAGTTCTCAAGCTCAGCAAGGAAGGGCAAAAGACCCGGCCGGCGGCTTCGGGGCAAAAAGCGTAAGGGCCGCTGCCCCATCCACTCGTCGACGACCTGGGCGAGTTCGTCCTCCTCCAAAGCCGAAGCCTCAGCGGCCCGCCGCAATTGCTCCGCCCGCAGATCACAGGGGGCTTCGCAGCGGAGCGCCTCAAGCGCCTTCCGGTAGGCGGAGAGGGCACGCAGCCGACGCCGCATCGCAAAGGGACGCCGCAAGAGCGCCGCAAGCAGCGAGCGCATCATGGCTCGGCGCATCGGTTTGGCATCGTACAGCGTGCCATCGACATCGAAGAGCACCGCGCGGAAGACCCGCCCTGGAAGCGACTCGATCCGCAACCCGCTCATGGACGGCGACCCAAGAGCCGGAACTCGATCTCAACGACGGTGGTTCCAGGGCCCCCCGCAAAACGCCAAGTCCGAACCGCGCGCAGCGCCTCCTGATCCAAGATCTGCGCCCCAGTCGAGCGAATGATCTCAGCCTTGAGGACATGCCCTTCCTTGGCCACCACGACACGGATCTCGGCCAGCCCTTCGAGCTGCAGCTTGATCGCCCGTTTTGGATAGCGAGGGCTCGGATTCTGGCCGGCGATCGGCTCGGGCTCGGCCCGCGCTGGCGGCGGCTGCTTGGGACTAGGCTGCTCGACAGGCTCAGGGCGCTGTTCCTCCACCGGTTTTTTCTCCGGCAAAACCCGAGCAAGCCAGTGCTGTAAGGGCCTGGGCTTCGGCTCCTGGGGCTCCAGATCCAGGGTCTCCAGCTCGAAGAATGGCCGTTCCTCGGCAAGCACCTTCATCTCAGGATCCAGGAGCTTCGGCTCCGAGAGCTCGGGAACCTGAATCTCTTGTGGCGACTCTTTCTCCACCTCGATCTCTGGGCGCTCCTCGGGACTTTGCCAATCTGCGGCCCGGATCGGTAAGGACTGCGGCCTGCTAGGCAGGGCCTCTCCAAAGACCACGCCCAGGGCTACGACCAGCGAGTGGAACAAGAGCGAGAAGCCCATCGCCCCCGGCCTGGCTACAGGCAGGAGGCGCAAGTCCTTGGATCGGGCCTGGCTGGGGCTCTGGGTCATCGTGGCTCAGAGGTCGATTTCAAAGAAGAAGCGAGCGGAAAAGCCAAAGGCGTCCATGCGACTGTGCGCAGGGCGGTAGTTCTTGTTGCTGAGGTTGTCGAGGCTGAAGCCCAGGCGAGCCTTCTCGTGAACACGGGCACCGCCCTGGAGCTTCAGGACAGTGTAGCCCGGCAACCCATCCTCACGCAGCAACGGAGAAGAGGGGTCCTGGGGCTCCCTCCGATATCCCAGGTCACTACTGAGGCGCGAGGACGGGATTCGATCGAAATGCCGGACGAAGTCAGCCTCGAGCTCTGCGTACCAAAGCCCCTGAGTGGGCTCTTCGTAACCTAGCCGCAAGACTCCCCGGGCCGGATGGGTATGGCGCATCGGCTCGTTAGCGCTGAGGTCGCGCCCGTAGTTCCACATCAAGCCACCGGAGAGATACAGGCCCTCCGGCAGAGACGGGAAGTACACCCAGGGGTCGACGCGCGCATCCCACTCGACGCCATAGAGCAGCGCTCGCCCCCCACCTGTCGTCACATAAACGCGCTCGTCCGAATCGAAGACATTGTTGCCGTTGTAATCGTAGTAATCATTCCCCTGGTAGCTGCCCGGCTGCGTCTCCTGAAAGCCATCGAAGTTCGTGTAATACGCGGCCAGCTCGCTTTGGATACCTTCACTGCGATGCTTGAGTGTCAGCTCGAAGTTATCAGCGATCACGGGGTCCTGCAGCCCTGAAGGAACCACGAGTCCGAAACCCGTCTTCACGATGCCGAACTTGGGGGCGAAGTAGCGGAAACCCCGCGACCAAGAAGCTCCAATACGCCATTCTTTGCTAGCTCGGAGCAGGAGCGAAACGCCCCCGGTCAGCGAGTGCTCGTCTTCGTCGAGGCGATCGATCTCGTTATTGCCCCCGGGCGAGCTATAGAAACCGTCCGGACGACTCTGATACATGAAATAGTCGTAGCGTAGGCCAAGACTGATCGTAGCCCACTCGGCGATGTCACTATCGCTCTGCACGAAGAAACCAAAGTCATACCAATCGGCATCGGGTGAGGCCTTTTCCCGGCGACCGTCAGGATAGTTGACCGTGAACTCCTCGTCGTCGGGGCTTTGCCCCTGATCGAGATGGGCGGTGGCGCCAAGGAGGAGCTTGCTCCCCGGGAGGATCTCGTCACTGCGAAGTAAGAAGTCGCTGGAATAGGTCTGCCAATGTGCATAGCCCCAGCGACCATCGTTCCAGTAGCGGCGATCCTGCTTCCACTGGTAGTAAAAACTCGCCTGCACCATGTTGGCGGCATCCCGGTCGGCGCTACGCCAACCTGCGGTAAATCCAGTGCGATCGTTCTCGTTGTTTTGCGTCTTCCGGTAGTAACGTGCGATTCCTCGCTTCGCGACCTGTTGCATCTCGACGAAAACATGAGATCCATCGACCCCAGTCAGATATTCGGCAGAGAGGTCGAAGTTGTATTCGCGCCCGCCCGAGGGATCGAGGGTGCCAACGCCATGGCCACCTTGGCCGTTTTCCATGTCGCGCCAAGTTCCCCCGATACGAAAGCGGAGACCGGGTATCGCGGTCTCCGCATCGAGGCGAGTGCTTAGGCCCTTATTGATCGTTTCGAAGCTGCTCTTGAAGCGAGCACCGAAGACGGCTCCCTCCTCAGGAAAGGGCAGGCTCGGTTTACGCGTGACAAAGTTGATCACGCCACCGAGGGCATTGGAAGCGTACTGCAGCGACGCCGGGCCCCGAATCACCTCGATGCGCTCAAGGCTCTCGGGCTCGACCTTGCCGTACATATCGTCACCGGCAAACCCGCCTTCGCCCCAGAAGGTGCTAAGCGAGTTGCCGTCGACGGTGGCCAGCAGGTTGGCGCCGGAAAGGCCGCGGAGCACGGGGTCACTGGTGCTTGCGGTGCGCTTCTCGATCCAGATGCCAATGCTCCGATCCAGGGCATCGAGAGCCGAGTTCTCCGACCTGCGCAGCAGCACCTCCTCGTCGACCACGATGATCGAGCGAGGATGCTCGAAGCTGTCGATCGGGCTGCGGAAGGCGGTCACGAGCACCCGCGGCCCGAGGCTCGCATCCAGCTCCGGCGCTTCGGCCTTCGCGGCCCGAGGCTCCGGGCCCTTAGCGCCCTTCTGGGCATTTAGTGGACTGAGGGAAAGAAGCAGAAGGGGCAAGACAACAGGCCAGTGCGTCATCGAACCGAAACTTACAGGCCAAGGGTTGGGGGAAACTCGCCCCCCCATGCAAGCTGCGTTCCTCTGCCGGGAAGCCCCCCAGAGAGACCAGCAAAACCCAACGGAACGAAGGAATTCTCGCGAGAGCTGGCTAGGCAAAGCCCAGGACCCGGCCGAGTTCCGTTCCGAAGCTGCTGTAGCGGCACGATTCCGAAACGCGACGCCAGGGCCATCCCTTGTTAGGCTCAGCGTCTCCCATGAGTTCCGAGCCTCGAATCAAGATGGACAAGGACAGCGGGCGCTTCCAGGAGCTCTCCGCTGCCTACTTCTTCGCCGCCCTCTCGCTCGCGATACTCCTCACCCTCCTGCTCTGGGCTTCGACCTACGGCTATCTGATCTACATCGACCAGGTCGATCTGCTCCCCTACTTCCCCGGGCTCTGGCTCTATCTCACACTGATCGGCGCCATGATCCTCTCTTGGATTATGAGCCGACGCGCCTTTGCGCGGGCACGCAAGATGAGCGACGAGGAAGCTCGCCCCAAGCCTCCGCCGAGCAACTGACCCCACAGAGCGCAGGAGCTGCCACGCGCGTACAAAATGTGCCGAACTCCGTGCCAGGTGACGGCCCTACTGGGCTTCGCTGAGTTCTTCGAGGAGGCGCCGACCCAGCTCATTTCCTGGCCCGGTTTCGCCCTGCAGGAACATCAGCCCGCTCTCGAAAACCCCATCGTCACCCGAACTCCAACGCACCGACGCGAGCAGTTCTTCTTCGCTGCCGCCGAGCATGACGCGAAGCTCAACCGTGGCGCCGACCGGCAGCTGCAGCGGCGAACGCAGGCAAACGCCACCCTCTGCGACATCGAGAATCAGGCCCAGGCAATTGTCGTTCTCCGTCCAATCGAGGATGTAGACCTCGACGACATTGTGACGTGCCTTGAAGCGTGGCTTTCGCGCGACCTTCGTTCTGCTCATGATTCCCCTCTTCCCTCAGAAGCGCGGAAGACTACTCCGCTCAACTCAAGCGTGCGGGCAGATTCCGCAGGAACTTCGCCCAGCATTGACTTCGCAGACACCAGAGACGAGAACCAGCACATGAGTGATGCGCTACTAAGCTGCGTTGAGATCGAGCCCTCCGAAACGGCACGCGCAGCGGTGATCTGGCTGCACGGACTTGGCGCCGACGGTCACGATTTTGAAGGAATTGTCCCGGCCCTGGGCATCCCGACAGAGCTCGGCGTTCGCTTCGTGTTTCCGAACGCCCCCCGAATCCCGGTCACCCTCAACGGCGGCTTCGTGATGCCGGCCTGGTACGACATCACCGAACTCGACCTCGAGCGCAAGCATGATGAGACCGGAATCCGAGCCTCTGCCGCGCAGATTGAGGCACTGATCCAGCGGGAGAAGGAACGCGGAATCCCCAGCGACAGGATCCTCCTCGCCGGATTTTCTCAGGGCGGCGCCATCGCCCTCTTCACCGGGCTACGGCATGCCGAGCCGCTGGCCGGGGTCATGGCCCTCTCGACCTACCTCGTCTGCGAGGAGAGCCTGGAGGCCGAACGAAGCCAAGCGAACCGCGAGGTCTCGGTCTTCGGCGCCCACGGAACCGAGGACCCCATGGTGCCAATCAGCCGGGGCCGCGCCGCCAAAGAGCGGCTGGAGAAGCTCGGCTACGCCGTCGAGTGGCACGAGTATCCGATCCCACATGCGGTGGGGCCGGAGGAAGTGGCCCATATCGGGGCCTGGCTGCGCCAGCAGCTAGCAAGCCACTAAGGGAGCCGCCTCCCTTAGTGGCGACGAGGACTGCTGGGCTAGAGCCCTAGTGGTCCCGCTCGTGCTTGTGCTCCATCAGCACCTTGGCAGCGAAGGTCTTGCCATCGAGTTCCAGCTCCAGGCGCCCGCGGATCAGATCCGCCTTGAGCGACTCATCGCGGTAGACGTAGCGGCTCGCCATGCCCTCGACCATGTCCCTGGGCAGCGGATCGGAGAGGCGCCGCTCCCCGGCCTTCGTCTCCACGACCAGGACCGGCAGCCCCGAAATCGGCTTCGCCGTCTTCCGGTCCTTCTCGTAGATCCAGAGCATCACCTTCTGCACGTGCGGGTCGTTCTTGACCTCGAAGTGCAGCTGATCGCTGAACTTACCGAGCCAGCCGCCCTGGGGCCCATCGGGATCAGGAACGACAACCGGGCTGCCGCCCGAGTTCGAAGCCCCGGCAGCGGTTTTCTCGGTGCCGCAGGAAGAGAGGGGGAGCAAGAGCAGCACAGAGGCCGCAAGCAGACGGCGTAGCATAGAAGGCCTTCGCGGTAGGGTGATTGAACTGAGAACCTGCTCTATCCTTGGCTGCGCAATTCAAGGCCACAAGAGCAGCCAGGGCTTTTTCGCCTGCTGCCACGGCGAAGGACTCAAGTTGGCAACACAAGAACCCGGCTCCCCCGGCGACGAGCTGGAACTTGAGATCGAGGCTTTGCACGACTCCGGCGAAGGGCTAGCCCGCGTCGGGGACGACCTCGTCTTGGTGCGAGACGCAGTACCTGGCGAACGCCTGCGGGCGCGCATCACCAGCAGCGGGCGCCGCTTTGCCCGCGCCGAGCCCATCAAGCGCATAGAGGATTCTCCCGATCGCGTGCCCGCCCGCTGCCAGCACTTCGGCAGCTGTGGGGGCTGTGACGTGATGACTCTCGCCTACCCCAAGCAGCTGGCTTGGAAGCAGGAGCGCACAAGAAAGCTGCTCAGCGACAGCCTGGGCGAAGCGCCGCCCCTGGCGCCCATCGCCAGCCCCGAGGACCCCTGGGGCCAACGCAACAAGCTGACCCTGCACTTCTCCAGCAAAGCCGGCAAGCTGCGCCTGGGCCTGTTCCGCCCGCACAGCCGCAAAGTCTTCCGGATGCAAGAATGCCCGGTGCAGCATCCTCGCGCGGTGGCCGCCATGCAGCGCGCCTCCCTCGGCCTCAGTCGATCCGGGCTCGGCGTCCACCGCCAGAGCCAGGGTGGCGTGCTCCGCTCCCTCATCGTTCGCAGCGCCCGTAGCACCGACTCCGTGCACCTGATCCTGGTCACCAGCAAGATGCAGCTGCCGGGCCTCGAAGCGATGCATGCAGAACTCGCGGGCTTTGAACGCCTCGGCCTCTCCCTGCTCATCACCGAGAGCCCCGACCCGAGTTCACTCGACGGCCCGCATTTCCACCTGAGCGGCCCCGAACGCCTCGAAGAGGAGATCGGCGGACTCCGCTATCTGAGTTCGCCCACCGCCTTCTTCCAAACCTCGCCCTGGGGAGCTGAGCACCTGGTCTCGCGAGTGCGTGACTTGATCGACGCCCCCGAAGGCGAAGAGCTTGTCGACCTCTACTGCGGCGGCGGCCTCCTAGGTCTCGCCGTTGCGAATCGCTTCCGACGCGTCATCGGTATCGAACTCGACCCCGGCGCCGTCGCCGACGCCAAGGCCAGCGCCGAGCTCAATGGCATTCAAAAGGTCAGCTTCCGCCACTCCGCCGCCGAGAGCCTGGTGCGCGACTTCCGCTTCATGGGGAAGCCCGACACGGTCCTCCTCGACCCGCCGCGCAGCGGTATGGATCCGGTGGTCTTGCCAGCCGTCACCCAGCAGCTGGCACCGCGCCGCATCCTCTACGTGAGCTGCAAGCCCGAGACCCTAGCCCGCGACCTGGCCAAGATGCGCAGCCTCGGCTACCGCACGCTGCGTGTCGAGGCCTTCGACATGTTCCCGCACACCCAGCACCTGGAGGCTCTAGCCCTCTGCGAACGCATACATCGAGTTCCAACCACATGAGGTAAGGATGCTCCGAAAACCCGTCGCTCTTCGCCCTCTCCCTCTTCACCCTCTCTTCACCCTCCTCACCCTCCTCTTCTTCCTGAGCGCCGGACCCAGGGCACAGATCCTCGGCCCCTACGCCGATCCGGCCTACCACTGGCAGCCAACGCTGGCTGCCGCCGCCAAAGCGGCCGGCAAAGACGGCCGCATCGTGATCTACTCGGTGCTCACCACCAGCCTGCGCGACCAAGCCCAATGGCTCGCGCTGGAAGCCGATCTCTGGAAAAGACCAGAGCTCGCAAATCTCCTTTCCGGCGTCCCACTGGTCGCGCTCAACTCACATGCAAAGGCGAACAAGAAGCTCGGACTGCCACAATTCGGCTTCGCCGTCGCAGCGGCAGACGGCAAGAGCATCCTCGCCAAAATCGAGTTCCAGGGGAGTTCGAATGTCGGCATCTTGGACCGGCTCCGAAGCGCTTTGGGCAAACACGCCGGCACCAAAGCCACACTCAGCCCACAAGTCCCAACAACCTCCATCCCTGAGCTTCTGAGGGCACGTATTCGCGAACGCAAGCTCAAGGCCCGTGACTATTGGCAGAAGCTGCCCGCCCCCAGGCCGACCCGAAATCAGGTCGTGGTCGTCAACGATGCCCGTGGCTTCCTCGACGCGATCTCGGGCTGGAGCCGGGAGTCGATCTACCCAGTCCTCTTCGCCGACTCTCGCTACTTACCCAAGTTCCTCCGGCAGTTCCAAGCGTCCAAGGTCTGGATCAAGAGAACGAAGCGAAGAGCATCCACTCAAATCACCGAAGAGCATCTTCTCTCCACTTGGGCCCAATGCTGCGGAGTTGAAGGGGTCGTAACCGAGGAGCTGCCGGGCCTCGAAGCCTGGAGGAAACTCCCAGATCGCAGTCCCGGCGTCGTCGTCACCAGCGTCTCCGACCCCATGTGCTTGGCCGGGCTCGCGCTCGCCATCGGCCGCCGCCAAGGCCTGATCTTCATGCCGCCGGTTGCCAAACCCGCGCAGATGATCCAGTTCGACGCAGCCCTAGCCCTGCGCAAGACCCTCAGCGATCGCCTAGATGCGGCCCAAATCGAGTGGGACCAGCTCTACGACGAGCTCGACTTCGTGACCCTCGCCTGCGCCCAGCCGTACCGCTATCAGAATCGCAGCTACGCCGACAAGACGCCCTTCGCCCTAGACGACTTCCTCACCCGGCGTGAGGACGAGCTGCGCTGGGCACACACGGGACGCTTGTACGGCGACACAACGCGAGCCGTTTACCAGGCCATGTGCTCGCTCTTCCTGCAACCAGCTCGCTCCCTCCTCTTCAGCCGCTACAGCAAGAACTCGCAACCTTGGAAGACCTACGACACCGCTGGCGCCAAGAGCTTCCTCGCAAAGCACCTTGCAGTCGAAGAGTATTCTCACCCCAAGGCCACCCGCGACCAGTGGCAGCAACTCTTCGCCCAGGAAAACGGGCGCTGGGGACTGGTCCACGTCAACAGCTCCGGCGGGGCTCGCACCTGGAGCACATCCAAGGGCAAGGCGGACTATGACGACATCTTCGAGACCCTACCCTGCATCGTCAGCTACACCCACTCAGGCAGCGCCGCGGCGCCCTACGACGCCGATTCGATAGCCGGCCGCTGGCTGGAACGCGGGGCCTACATTTTCTTCGGCTCCTGTAGCGAGCCGTATCTCGACGCCTTCGTCCCCATCGACATTGTCTACAAGCGCGCCATCAGTGAAGGCGCACCCCTAGCCTCTTGCTTCCGCTGGCCGGCAGGGCTCAAGCGTTGGCGTCCCTGGAAACTCGCCTACTTCGGCGACCCACTCCGCCGCCTCCTCCCCAAACGCTCTCCTCGCTTACCGGCAATGCCGGATGGCACCAAGCAGTTCGGACCCGAACTCGGGCACGCCGGGCGCAAGAACCCCTTCGCTCGTGGCAAGGCAGCCCGCCCCCTCGAAACACTGCTTTTCCCAGCCCTGGCCAAAGACAAGCCGCCCAGTCTGCGCACGCTGATGACGGCTTTGAAAAAACTCAAGCCAGGGAAGCTGGACGCCAAGCTGGCCAGCGACTGGGCCGACCTCCTCGCATTGACCCTGCGCCATACAGCGCTCAGCGACAAGGTCGACAAGCCCGTCGAAGCCGCGAGCAAAGTCAAGCTCCACAGCCGAGCTCTCAGCCTCGCCCTCCACGACCGCGCTCTGCGCCTGGCCTACCTTGCCGCCAAGAGCAAGGACAGCGCCCAGATCAGCAGCGCCCTCGAACTCGCACTCAAAGCCCAGCTAGGCTCACGCCTCGCCGGCACGACAGGCGCAGTGCTCGCCACCCGCCTCAGCGCCGCCATCCCCAACGCCAAAGAACGCAAGTCACTGATCACAAGGCTCCGCAAGCAACACCCAGCCAAGACAAGCGCCGCCCTCCTAAAAGCGCTGCGCTAGCCGCAGCAGCCGTCAAGGCCCCCCCTTGCCCGCCTACTTACCAAGGGAGGAAGCTCTCGAGGCTCGGGCTGTAGTTTTCTAGGGCGCCCATGGCGTCCAGAATTGACACGAAGAGATCGGCTGAGCGGAGTCGTCCCAGGCCTCCTTGCGCGCAGGCCGATTCGGCGTAGCTAGCCACGGCATCCACGCGCCCGGTAGGCGCTGCAAAAATCGTTGGCAGCGGATCGCCGCAGTGTTTTCCGGTATTGCTGTCGGTCGAGTGGTCACCAGAGACGGCGACGATGAGGTCGGGATGGGCCAGGAGCGGGGCCAGGGCCTTATCAATCCTCATCAGGACATCTCGTTTTCCGGCCGGATCCAAATCGTGGCTACAGATATCCGGTGCCTTGATATGGAGGAACACGATGTCGTGCTCCATTAAGGCCTCTCCAGCGAGCTCCGCCTTGCGGCTGAAATCGCTGTCGAGGGAGGAGGTAAAAGCCTCCTCACTTAGGCCGCTGTAGCCGAGTAACGAGGCCAGCCCGAGTATGGTCCGCTCACCGGCAACGACCGCACAGCGGAGGCCCAGTGCCGAAGCCAGCCCACGAAGCGCATGGGCGCGGCCAGCATTCCGCGTGAGGATGCCGTTCGCTGGCGGCAGCCCCGCTTGCTCCCGCGCCAGGTTGACCCGATGCCCAGTCAGGCGTTGCCTTGCAACAGCCAAGAACTGATTGACGGCATGCGCGGTCACGCGAGCGGCTTCGCCACCAGAGTCCAGTCCCTGGCAAGGCTGCAGGTAGGGACAAGTCACGCCAGCCCCCGGATCGGTGTCCGAGATCTCCGCGGAGAGCAGGGGGCCCCGCAAGCGCAGAACGCCGCGGTGCTGGGTCCCAGCAGCAAAGTCCGCAGACACGGCACCTGGCAGCTCGATGCCCCGCAGTGCTGCCGCCAGCTCTTCGGTGCCCTCACGGATACGGCCAGCACGCCGATCGAGGATCCTCTCGCTATCAAACCCCGTAGCCATGGTGGCGAAGTTGCAGCGCAACAACACGTCATCGGCCTGGATATCCATCCCCGATCCCACCGCTTCGATCGGCCCGCGAGCGATCTTTGGCAGCTGCTTGGCGGCAACCCCCATCAAGGCCGCAGCCCCCGTGTGGGTATCGACCGGCATGCCAGGGGAGAGCGGATCGACGAGCCCCGACTGTCCCCGCGCCGCCAGGGCGTCGAGATTGGGCGTGGCGGCCGCCTCCAGCGGAGTCAGGCCATCAAGAACGGGAGCCGGCCGATCGCCCACGCCATCCAGGATCACGATGAGTGCACGGTATCGACAAGATGGAGCAGCGCCGGCGGCAGAGCTAAGACTCATGAGAACACCCGCTCTGGATCACCGCTGAAGCGCTTGGCCAGCGCCGCCTCGACCGTGCGCAGAATACCGCGACGCGTCCGTCGTTTATTGTCGTTGGCGACGATCGGCACCCCGTAGTGATCGGCCTCCGAAAGCAGGAAGGACTGCAAGCGCCAAAGATCATCAAGATGCTTTAGGTAGCGCTTGGCTCGCCGATCGGGTTCTTTCTCGCCGCGCCCACAGATCCGTGCCTTGAGTTCGCCTCGCTTGAGCACCGCCAACATCATCGGAACGGCAATCAGCCCCTTGTCCTCGGGCACGAAGTCGAGCACACGCGGATGCAGGTGGACACCTTCGATAATCAAAGAAACACGCTCCTTATGCGCCCTTTGCATGACCGCCTCACAAGCAACGGTCAGGAGTTCAACCTGCTGGAGATAGCCCTCCTTGAGCAGGGTGCTTTCGTCGGCCGACTGACCTTCGACCCTTGGCATTCGGTCCCAGGCAAGGAAGGAGGAAGCGTGCAAGACCGGCGCCAGACGCTCGGGAAGCATCTTGCGCATAACCTCCCTGAGCATGTCCGTCGACTGAATACGGATGATGTCCAGAATCCCAGCAACCTGGGTCGCGAAGGTGCTCTTGCCAACACCCGCCGTGCCCCCCATCAGCAGGAGTAAACGCTGCTCGCTCTTGCCGAACTCCTGCCAGATCAGGTAGCTCTTTCCCGCCTTTTCGCCTAGGCGCTCGACGATCTGCGCATGGGTGCGCCGCCGCAGCTCGGGAACCTCAATCTCGGTGATCCCCTGCCTAGTGAGATCATCGTGCAGCCGATTGGCGATATCGATCGAGTCCTCGGCTTCGAAGCCACAGGGCTCCAGGGTCATGCGGCTACGCCCCCGCGAGTAGGGCACCCCCCGTCCCTTGGCATCCCGAACCAGGATGGTCGGGGTCTGCCCCGATGGCTGCCGATAGCGCTCGATGACCTCGGCACCAAAGGAGTCCAAGTGCTTGAGCACCAGCTGACGCAGCTCACTGTTGCTGAGCTCCCCCACGCCCTGCAGCTCGTCCCGGATCTCACTGGCCACGCGATACGACTCCTCAAAGGAGAGTCCGCAGTCTTGGAGCGAACGAGTCAGGATCCCGCGGAGGAAGGGCACCCGGGCCTGTTCGGCGGGATCGAAGATCATCAGTCGCTGCATGGCAGTCCCCAACGGGCCGTATCAAGGGTCGCACGAGGCATGAGTAAGAGCCGAGCATTCATCCTGCCTTCACCATCCCTTTCATAGTTCTTTTTGCAATGCATCGGATTTAGCATCCGCGCATGGCTCGCGAACAAGCCCCCTCCAAGCACGACGGCATGCATCCGGCCCTCCGGCTGCTGATCTTCCTCGCGCTACTCTTCCTCTTCCTCGTGACCATCAAGCTGATGGGCTCGTCGATCAAGTCGCTGGGCAAGGAGACAGCCGCAGGACTCTTTGCGCACGTGGGCAATCCCTTTGCCGGTCTCGCGATCGGCATCCTCGCCACCGTGCTGGTCCAGAGTTCCTCGGTCACGACGGCGACGATCGTGGCCATGGTCGGCAGCGGCACCCTCCCGATTGAGACCGCGGTGCCGATGGTCATGGGCGCGAACATCGGCACCTCGGTCACGAACACCATCGTGGCCCTGGGACACGTGCGGCGGAGCAAGGAGTTCGAGCTGGCCTTCGCTGGCGCGACGATGCACGACTTCTTCAATCTGCTAGCCGTGGCCGTCTTCCTGCCACTTGAGCTCCTGACTTCGGGCCTGTTCTCGAGCCAGGTTGGAGGGCACGGCGGAGGGCTACTCACCGAAGCCGGCCTCCAGATCGCCATGCTCTTCGACTCCTCCCTCAGCGCCGCCGGCGCGGTTGCAGAGGAGGTGGTGACGAAAGGCAGCTCCTGGAAAAGCCCGGTGAAGGCAGCCGTCGGTTCGGTTGCTGGCTTCATCAAAGGGCTGGTATTGGCCGGCAAGGGGCCGGCCTCGACCTTCCAGATCATCACCCTGTTCACGATCTCCTTCGGCGGCATCTTCACCTCCCTCGTGTTCATCACCATGAACATGAAGAAGCTGATCGCGAACCGCGCCGAGAAGGCCCTCAACCGCGCCCTGGAGAAAAGCGGCCTGATCGGCATCGCCATCGGCGCCCTGCTCACCGTGGCGGTGCAGAGTTCCAGCATCACCACCTCGCTGCTGGTCCCGATCATTGCGTCGGGCATCCTGTCGCTGCGCAACGCCTTCCCGATCACCCTGGGCGCCAACCTGGGAACCACGATTACCGCCCTACTCGCTGCGATGGTCGCAGGCTCGTGGGGGCTGGTCATCGCCATGGTTCACCTACTATTCAACCTCGCGGCGACGGTCATTCTTTATCCGATACCCAAGCTGCGCTTCCTGCCCGTCGACCTGGCAACGGGCCTCGCCCGACTCACCACGAGGAACAGGCTCTGGGCGATTGGCTATGTCGTCATCACGTTCATCGTGATCCCCCTTCTCGGCATGCAGATTTTTGGAGAATGAATCATGTTCGATTGGCTCAAAGGCTCTGAATCCGGCGAAGCCGGTATCCAGGCGATGGCAGCGGAGTTGGATCGCATGCTGCGTGAAGGTCGCCACGCCTTCGACATGGCCTGCAGCGCTCTGATCAGTGGCGCTGATCCAAGCGCCGTGCGCGAGGAACTGCTCGCGACCGACGCGCGGATCGACGCACTCGAAGCCTCGATTCGGCGCCAGATCGTCGTGCACGCCAGCGTGCACGGAGCGGAACAGGTGCCGGAAATGATGATCCTCATGTCGATCGCCAAGGACGCTGAACGCATTGGCGACTACGCGAAAAACATCCTCTCCCTAGCCCAGCACCACAGTGCTGGGCCTGGGGAACCCCACCATGAGGAACTCAAGGCCCTGCACTCCGAGGTGTCCTCGCTGCTGGAGGATGCAGCTGAGATTCACGGTTCCCTCGACCGTCAGCGCGCGGTCGACTTCATCCGACGAGCCTCCGGCCCCATCGACCAGTGCAAGGAACGGATGACCGAGATCCTGCACATGCCGACCTGCACCGGCCAAGACGCACTCTGCGCCCTTGCCTTCCGCTACATCCGTCGCGTCGCCGGCCACGTTCAAAACGTCATCACCGGGGTGGTGTACCCCATCGACAAACTCGACAGCCACGACGAGCCACAAATCGACGCCGAGTAAAGCGGTCCGAGTGAAGTGCCACTGAGCGCCGGCTATTTCAGCGTATTGAGCCAACGCTTGAGGCCCCTTCGGTAGGCAGAGTAATCTTGAGCCCAGCCGCCGTTGTGCGGCCCCGCAATCTGCACAAATTCCTTGGGCCCTGGCAGAAGCCGGTAGATTTCCTCGCCATAACGGAAGGCAACGATGTCGTCTTCGCGCGAGTGAATGACAAGGGTCGGCAGATCAAGGGCCTTTAAGTACTCACGGTTATCGAAGGGGTGGCGCAGTAGCAGCCTGACCGGCAACCAGGGAAAGCGTCCCTGCGCCACAGCGACCATACTGGGAAAGCTCGACTCGATGATCAGCCCCTTCGGCCGTTTCCCCCCGACGACAAGCTCGTGCGCTAGGCGCGTAGCAACCGCCCCGCCAAGAGAGCGACCAAAGACAAGGATCCGCTCGGGGGGCAGCTTGCGCTCGGTTTGCAGCCAATTCCACGCCGAGCGCGCCGAGGCAAAGACCCCAGCCTCTGAGGGGCTGCCCTCACTGTGACCGTAGCCTGGATAATCGAAGATCAGCAGTGAATAGCCCAGCTCGCGCCAAAAGCGCAAGCTCTCTTGGCGATGACTGATATTGCCGGCATTACCGTGACAGAAGAGCACAACGTTCTCGGCACCTGGCGCCTCCAGCCACCAAGCATGAATCCGGGTCCCGTCTTCGACCTCAAGCCAGACATCGTCATGCGGAAGATCGACGATTTCATGGTCGGCAAAAGGCACGAAAATCAATCGCCCCTGCAGCAGCAAGAGCAGAACACAGATCCCCAAGTACAGGGCGGCGAGTGATAAGAACCAGATCACAGCCATCCTTCCGATCCTGCTTGTCTTTCCTGAGGACGCGTTCACTTATGCCCCTCGATCTGCTGTCACGCCGAGATCTTCAACGACTCTGGAACTCATCTGTATTTACTCGCCCTCCCGCTGCGGAGCCACACCGGTCTCCGGAAGGCTGGTAACGACCTGCCAAACGATCTCCTGCATGATTTTGGCCAGGGCCTCAGGAGGGGCCGCGGCAGCTGTGCCGTCAGGTTTTTTCAGCTGATGGGGAAGCCCCAGTGGATTGTGCTGATAGATCACCGCGTAGTGGGTCAAGGCTATGAGATAGCAGCCCAAATCGCTGAGGTGGATATTATCGCGAAACAGCCCTTCGATCTTGGCTAGGCCGGGAAGCCCCCCCTCGGCGTCGATGCGCCGGGCCACGGCGGCGACGACCTGTCCACCTGGAATGAGGTAGATCGGGCGTCGCTTAGGATCTCGCGCGAGCGCGCCGAATAAAAGTTTCCCCTCCCAAAGCTCGGCGAGGTCCTGATCGAGGCGCTGGCGGAAATCTGCCTGGTCGTTGGAGTGCCAGGTCTCGTAGAGATAGAGCCGGATATTTGGCTGCGCAGCTCGCGCCCGTGCAGCCAAGCGCGCCAGGTATTCGGGTGAATCGTGGTATTTGATCGCGTCCTTCAGCTCGACCATCTCGGTAAGGACCAAAACGTCATAGTCCTTGGAGTCGATCGCCTCTTTCGCGTCACGATACTTGTCGCTGTCGTTCTCGGTTTCGAAGCCCCGCAGTGGCGGCTGCGGGTGCTCCCAGTGCCCCTTGAGCGTGGCTCCATGGCCCAGCTGCATGCGGTACCTGTGGCCCTCGCCAGCTAGCTGCTCCAGCATCGCCGGCATCAGGCGCCCCACCAGGCTGTGCCCAAGGTGGTATACGGACAGCGCCCCCTCGGGAGCTGACAAGGGCCGCGCATAGATCTTTTTCGCCTCCGCCCTATCGATAGGCGCAGGCTCCTTGCCCCAGATCCAAGCGACGACCAAGCCGAGCACGACCAGGGCCACTCCGATGAAGATGGGTGCTCTCGACATCCTTTCTACTCCTAGGTTTGGGGCTTAGCCCCCCGCCAATAGGGGTACGGATTCCAGCATTTCGACACAAGAATTCGACAAACAATCCAGCCAGCTTGCCCCTCAGCAACAACGGCCAGCCCCCGCTGCAGGCCGAAACCAAGCCTCGCATCGCTTCCCCCCTTGGCAAGGCTTGATCAAGGGCAGAGACCTTTTTCCTGAGAGTTCTCCTTACTGCTCCCCATCCGCAAGTAGGAGGCCCCCCGGCCTCATCCCCTCCCAACACCTCAGAAGTCTCGTTGGATCCTCAGGAAGCATGCACTAGTTTCCAGCCATGCCCCTTCTCCTTACCACCCTTCTAGTTCTTTGCATCTGGAGTTCTGCTCACGCAGCGGAGCGGGTTGGGATGCGAGATCTCCTCTTACCCAAGTCGGGACAGGGCTCTGCTCAGCTCCCAGCACGCGTCTTCTATCCGGCAACAAGGCCAGGCCCTAGCGCTCCGCTGCGCTCGCGAAAAACCCCCTATCCGACCATCGTCTTCATGGCCGGAACCGGCGCACGAGGTAGGGACTACGTCGAGATTGGCTACGAGCTCGCCTCGCACGGTTTCATCGCCGTAATGTCCGATGCTCCCGTCAATGCCTTTGCCCTACAGGTAAAAAACGCTCGGTCCCTGCACGCCGCCCTCATAGCCCTCAATCGAAACAAAAAGTCCTTCCTCTACCAACAAATGCGAACCGAGCGCCTTGCGCTGCTGGGGCATTCCTGTGGTGGATCGCATGTGGCCCATGTATTGGCAAAAAACCCCGGATACGTCTGTGGGGTGGCCTATGCGCCTTATCTAGGACTAGGGTTAGGATACACAAAACCCTACTCGCCACTGGTCAAGGTTCCGATACTCGTCATCGGAGGCAAAGGCGACAAAATCTCTACTGCCAAAGACCATGTCCGCGGCTTCTTCGAGGAGCTAAGCGCAGTACGTGGCCACAAGGTACTGCAGATTCTGGATAGCCGCTGTACCCACTACAACATCGCGGCCTACGTGAGTTCTCAGCGCAAGATCGACCATAGGGTCTTTAAGGCCGTGCATCGAAGTGTTCGCGCCTGGCTGCGCACTTGGATCGAAAACGACTTCGCAAAGCTCAACGCTGTGGCCGGTGACTCTGCGCGCCGCGAAGCGCTGATCGATCAAATCCTCATCCAAACAGAACGCCCATCTGCTTGGATCAAGGAGCCCATCCGTTTGGGGAGCAACGCCGCGTTCCAACTCATCGCCGAACAGGGGGTGGGTATTTGGTGGCTTAGCCAGGGCGTGGCAAGAAGACCTATTCCTACCCCCTGGGGCAGCATCGAACTCAACCCCAAATCTGCAATACACCTCTTTTCGGTGCCCACGAGTGCTAGCGGGTTTACCTCGGCCACGGTCTATCTCCCAAGGATGGCATCGCCGAAGAAAATCAGGGTAGCGCTTCAAGTCATCGCCCTTGGGCGCAACGGCTATCGGCTAAGCAACCTCATCAAAGTCCGGCCATAAAGCTCGGGCAACAAACGATAAAGTAGCGAGCTGAGATCAATGCTGCTCTTCACCGATATCGAAGCTCTCAATCCGGTGCCGCATGATCGTGCCTTCGGCCATGAAGATGACATCCTCGGCGATATTGGTCGCGAGATCGCCAATGCGCTCAAGGTTCCGGGTGGCACTGATCAAATGCAGGCCGCGCTCGACCATACTCGGATCCTTCGTCATCGCCTCTTTCACGATCTTGAATACGTCCTTCGTCAGCTGGTCAACACCGTCATCCGAAAGAATGACGTTACGAGCTAAGACCAGATCCGACTCGATCAAGGCATCAAGGGACTCTCTCACCATATTGCGAACCTTCTCGGTGAGATCGGATATGGGCAGGTCAACCGGAAGAGGATCTTGCTTACACAAACGACGAGCACGCTTGGCGATGTTGACAGCCAAGTCGCCCATACGCTCAAGGTCGTTGTTGACCTTGAGTACGGTAACCAAAAAGCGCAGGTCACTGGCTACCGGCTGATGCAGGGCCAATAGCTTGAGAACTTCGCCCTCAAGCGCGACCTCACGTTCATCGATCTTGGCGTCGCCCTGGATCACATCCTCCGCCAATTCACCACGACGATCCACCAAGGCGAGGATGGCCCGGTGAATAGCCGTTTCGACGAAGGCCCCAAGGGCCAGGAGTTCCTTATTGACCTGTTCGAGGTCCCGGAAGAAATGCTTGGTCATGAGAATCTATCTCGCGTGAGTGGCATGCTCGAAACACTGCCCCGCAAATCATGCCGTTGCTGGAAACTCGACATGGAAAGTAGAACCACGTCCAGGAGCACTGTCGACACCAATTTTGCCGCCATGGGCCAGTACGATGTGCTTGACGATGGAAAGACCGAGACCGGTCCCCCCGAGTTTTCGTGAGCGCGCCTTATCGATGCGATAAAAACGCTCGAAGATCCGCTGCTGCTCCTGCGGCGCGATCCCGATGCCCGTGTCCTCGACTTCGAAGCGGATCCGATCCCCTGAGCGGCTAATCCGCGCTGTCACCCGCTCACCGCTTTCCGAATACTTGAGCGCGTTATCCAGCAGGTTGTCGACAACCTGCCGCAACGCCTCGGGATCGCCGACAAGTACCGCCGCACTCTCAGGGCTCTGCTCTTCAAAGCAGATACTCTTTTTCTCGGCGACCGGCAGAAGCCCCTGCATCGACTGGGCGAGGATCTTACGCAGATCCACCTTGGTAAAGTCCTGGGACCGGGTAGCACTTTCCACCCGGGAAAGAACCAGAAGGTCACTCACCAGGCTGCTGAGACGATGCGACTGCTCCAGCACCTTCTTTAAAAAGCGCTGTCGAATCTCCTTAGGCATGCTCTCCTCGTCATCGAGCATAGTCTCAACCGCACCGAGGATCACCGTGAGCGGGGTCTTTAGCTCGTGTGACACGTTGGCAACGAAATCGCTCCGCACCACCTCCAGCTTGCGCAGCTTTGTGACGTCGTGAAGCACAACCACAGCCCCGGCACTCTCGCCACGGCTATCGAGAAGAGGTGCCGCTACCAACTCAAGAATCTGATCCTCACGACTATCAACAAGGACAATCTCCTCGTGAACTTCGTCACGATTGGTCAAAGCCTGGGCCAAGGCCTCGCAGACCTCTACCTTTCGCGTCACTTCCCAAATCAGTTGACCGGCCGCTGCCTCACGTGAAGCCCCCAGCCAGCGAGCGGCAACTGCATTAAGATGCAAAACTCGCTCCTGAGCATCAATCGCGATAACACCCTCGACCATACCGCCAAGAATGGTCAGGAGCTTATTTCGGTCGGTAGTAATGGTCTCCATACGTCGACCTAGCTCACTCGCCATGCGGTTGAAGGCCTGCCCTAACTCACCCAGCTCATCCCCGCTGCGAATATCAACGCGGGCCCGATAGTCACCAGAGGCAACAACGGTCGCGGCAGACTTAATCGCATCGATCGGCCCGGCAAGCTGCTTAGCCACAATATACCCAAACATTCCGGCAAGAAGGAAAGCAAAGCCTCCAACAACCAGAACATTACTCCACAAAGCCGCGAGTTCTTCATCGAGGTCCGGATTCCCTATCGAGACCCGCATCATAAGCGGCTCACCACTCGGCCCACGAACCGACACCTCGGTGGAACGAAGATCGGAGGGGGATCCGAGTGGCGCACCCGAACTAGAGTCCGCAAGAATAGACCCTTCGGCATCGATCAGGGCAAATCGAACGCCCAACTCCTTGCAGGCACGCTCGATTCGGGAACAGGTCCGGCTGAGGTCTTGACCGGCCTCGAACTCATGAGAGCAGAGATCCGCTAGGAAGCGCGAACGGCTTGCCAAAAGGCGATCACAAGAACGCTCCGACTCACGCAGCATCCAGCTTTGCTGATAAAACCCGAAGAATGCGGCGCAGAGAACCACCAGGGCCAGGTAACTCCCAAGCAGCTTCAGGAATAAGCCGGTGCGCAGCATCTCTCTTAGATCTCAAGATTATCGAGAAATCGGTACCCGACTCCCCGCACTGTCTCAATGACCTTACGGTAATCCCCTAACTTCTGGCGTATGGACCGCACATGCACGTCGATGTTTCGATCCACGACAATAGAATGTTCACCGACGGTTGCGTTGAGAAGTCGCTCTCTGCTGAAAACACGCCCAGGATGTGAGGCTAAAAAGTGCAGGAGCCGCAGCTCGGTCGGTGTCAACTGTACTGGCACACCGGCCAGACTCACTTCATGTCGCCCAGAATCGACGATCAAGTCGCCATGCTGAACTCTCTCGCCTGCGGCCCGCTCCTCCCTGAGTGCTCCCTGCCTGAGCGTGGCTTTGACCCGCGCAACCAATTCTTTGGCCCCAAAAGGCTTGGAAATATAGTCGGAAGCTCCGACGCCCAACCCCAGCACAATGTCGCTCTCCTCTCCCTTTGCCGTCACCATGATGATCGGGATATGGCGAGTAATAGGGTCTTGCTTGAGTAGGCGGCAGACCTCGATCCCATCAATGCCCGGCAACATGAGATCGAGAAGCACCGCATCCGGAGCCATCTCCCGAGTCAGCTGCACGGCCTCGTGACCATCCCCAGCAGGAATAACCAGGAATCCCTCACGGACGAGGTTGTACTCGATGAGCTCGAGGATGTCAGTTTCATCCTCGACAACCAGAATCTTCGGTCCTCTCACAACGCCACCCAAGCTGAAAGCCTGATATTGGTATATGGGTTTGCTAAACAGGGAAGGAGCCTCCTTGGTGGGGCTCCTTTGTAGAATCATCCAAAGCGACCAGAGATGTAGTCCTCGGTCTCTTTAACCGTCGGAGTCGTGAACAGATGCTCGGTCTCGTTGTACTCGACCAGATTCCCTAGATAATAGAATGCGGTGTAGTCCGAGGCACGCGCAGCCTGCTGCATGTTGTGAGTCACGATCACCAGGGTGTAATCGTTCTTGAGGTCCTGCATCAGGTCTTCGATCTTGGCAGTCGCGATCGGATCTAGAGCTGAGCAAGGCTCGTCCAGAAGCACGATCTCAGGCTCGACCGCGATCGCCCGGGCGATGCAAAGCCGCTGCATCTGGCCGCCGGACAAGCCAAGCGCGCTGTCCTTTAGCCGATCCTTGACCTCATCCCAGATCGCGGCGCTACGCAGACTCCGCTCCACGATCTCGTCGAGCTTTGACTTCGACGAAATGCCGTGAATGCGCGGCCCATAAGCGATGTTCTCATAGATCGACTTGGGGAAGGGGTTGGACTTCTGAAAGACCATCCCAATCCGGCTGCGGAGGATATTCACATCAACAGCGGGATCCTGGATATCTTGCCCCTCGAAAAGAACCCGCCCACTCATCCGAACCCCGTCAATCAGGTCATTGAGTCGGTTTAGGCAACGTAGCAGCGTTGACTTACCGCAGCCCGACGGGCCGATGAAGGCGGTGATCTTCTTTTCAGGGATCCCCATCGAAATGTTGTGCAACGCCTGCTTATTGCCATACCAAAGCGAAAGATCCTCGACCTGGAGAATCGGATTCTCGGTAATGAATCGTTGCGCCGAAGCGGATTTGTGGCTGCCGGCAGCTTCGGTCTTGTGGGTCATCGTTTTACTCATCATCGGATCCGCCTTTGATCAAACTGCGCTTGTCGAATACTTGGATCGCAGATGGTTGCGAAGCGCGATCGCCATCACGTTCATCAGCGTGACCAGAAGAATCAACAGGAGGGCCGTTGCATAAACCAGAGGCCTAGTAGCCTCGGCGTTCGGGCTCTGGAAACCCAAGTCATAAATATGGAAGCCCAGATGCATGAACTTGGCCTCCAGGTGCATATAAGGAAAGTGGTGGTCGAAGGGGAGGTCCGCCAGCTTGACCATTCCAACGATCATGAGCGGCGCCACCTCACCAGCGGCCCTGGCGATGGCTAGAATCACACCGGTCAAAATGCCGGGACTAGCTGCCGGGATAACGACCTTGAGCGTTGTCTCCCACTTGGTGGCACCGAGGGCCAGCGACCCCTGCCTCACTTCACGAGGCACGGAGGCGAGCCCCTCCTCGGTAGCGACGATCACCACAGGTATCGTCAAGAGAGCCAGGGTCAGGGCGCCCCAAAGAACACCTCCAGTCCCAAAAGTCGGAGCGTTATTGAGGGTGCAGGGGTAGAAGATCGAATCGATCGCCCCACCAAGGAAGTAGACGAAGAAGCCAAGACCCACCAGGCCAAAGACAATGGAAGGCACGCCGGCCAGGTTGTTGACCGCAATCCGCACCAGGGCCACAAAGGTCCCCTGCGTCGCATACTCCCGCAAATAGAGAGCGGCAAGCACACCAAGGGGCGTCACGATAAAGGTCATCAAGAAGACCATCAGGATCGTGCCGAAGATGGCGGGAAAGATGCCCCCCTCGGTATTGGCTTCGCGAGGGTCATCGCTCAAGAACTCCCAGATCTTGGCGAAAAAGTGCTGTAGCTGATCGAGGAGTCCCATTTTGTTGGGTTCGTAAACCCAGAAGATCTCGGAGGCCGGCTCCGTCAACGTACGACCGTCGACGAGCTCTAGGGTAACCGTCTCTTCTTCTAGGGCTTTGCGCTTATCCAGCAGCCGCGCCTCGATGCGAGCATACTCTCCAGACAGAGTTTCGAGCTCTTCCTGCAGAGGCTTTGCTTTGGCACTGCGCTCCTCCTTACTTAGACTCGAGCGCTCCAGGCACTGGAGTTTCTCTTGCAGTCCGTTGACGTAATACGCGTGGTCGCCGGCCTCGATTTTCTCGATGTAATGGACTTCGTCCCGCGCCAAAGCCTTGATGGGCATCAGCTCGCCCAGCTTGGCAAGGCTGGCCTCGTGGCCTTCGGCTAGCAGCTTATCGCCACGGCGAACGTCCTTGATTCTTCCGTAGAAGACTCCGTGCTCATAACGCTCGAAGACCGCGACATCTTTCGGGCGCGACTTCTTGACGATGTCCGACTCGGCAACCCAGCGGAAGTCGATGGGGAAAACGTCACGGCTTCCTACCTTTAGGTAGAGCTCATGCTGTTCCTCGGCCCTGGTGTCGCCGCTATTGGCGATCATGCTCCCGCGCGAAACCCTGCGCCCCTGCTGTTCGGCCAAGAAGGTCTCACCGCTCTTGGTCTCGAACAACTCCAGCGGCGAGGGCCAGAAGTAGCCCATTCCGAAATAAACGAGGATACCCAGCAATCCAGCGACCAAGAGCAGGCTGAAGCTAAGTGAGCCCGCACAAAGGAAGGTCATCGACTTTCCGAAGCCACTCGATTTACGTCCGCGCTTACTCACACTCTCACCAAGCTCTGTCTGTGGTTCTTTCTGCTCCGACATGTCCCTGTCTCCCGATCCTTGATCAGAGCGCCTGATAGCGCTTGCGCAGACGCGAGCGCACCAACTCGGCCAGAGTGTTGATGAAGAAGGTGAACGCGAAGAGCACGAGCCCCGAGAGGAATAGTGCCCGATAGAGCGTGCCGTCTACGGGTGCCTCGGGAATCTCGACGGCGATATTGGCCGACAGTGCCCGGAAACCGTTGAACGGATTCATGCTCATGATCGCGGTGTTGCCTGTGGCCATCAGCACGATCATGGTTTCGCCGACAGCGCGGCCAAATCCGACCATCGTCGCAGAGAATATCCCGGGACTGGCCGTAGGCAGGACGACCTTGGTTACGGTTTGCCAACGATCCGCTCCGAGAGCCAGTGATCCGGACACGAGGGTCTTCGGCACGTTCGAGAACGCGTCCTCGGAGATCGAAAAGATGATTGGGATCACGGCGAAGGACATCGCCAACCCCACCACGATGGCGTTACGTTGTTCGTAAGGCGCCCCCATTACATCGGTCGCCCACAACACAAAGCTGCCGCCGAAGACGAGATGCTCTACCACCGGCCCTAGCAAGAGACAGAGCGCAGCACCAACCAAGATTGCGAAGATAAAGAAAACACTCGCGATACCGTCGGGGAAACGCGCGCGAAAGCTCACGGGAAGGCGTAATCCCAGGAAACCGCCAGCCACGATAATGGCCGGCAGGAACAAGCCCATCAGCAAGAGCGAGGTGAAGAAGGACTCCACCTTGGGTGCCAACCAGATCGCGGCAAGGAAGCCAAGCACAACACTCGGAATCGCCGCCATAATCTCGATGACAGGCTTGATGTAGCGGCGCAGCGAAAAGTGCATGAACTGCGAGACATACATCGCCCCGAGCACTGCGATCGGGATCGAGAAGAGCATCGAAAAGATGGTCCCCTTGATCGTGCCCACGATCAGCGGCATGAAGCTCAACTTGGGCTCGTAGTCCTCGGTAGCACCGGTGGACTGCCACTCGTAAGCGGGCTGATTCGCCCCTTCATACCAAACCGGTGTAAACAAGGTGCCCAGAGTGAGTTCGGGATGCTCATTCTTCAGCGAAAGGATCTTGGCCTGCTTGCTTCCGGCAACGACAAGACCATCTGCCTTTGGCGTATAGGTTATCGCGCTGGCCCCGGGAACATTTGTGCTCCCCTTCCAATCGAGAACACCGGTCGTCGAGTAGCTCACCTCCAGCTCGCCCTTTGAGCTGAGAGCGAGAAAGCCCTTATTCCGGCGCGAGGCTGCGATCGCGATGATCTCACCCTCTAGCGCCGAAAACCTGCGAATGCGGCTCAGCTTAAAATCGTTTCTGCCTTCGGCAATCCGCACTGGAAACCAGATCGAGACACGACCATCCGCGCGCCCGACCAGGAGAGACTGCTCGCCGAGGAGGAACTCCAGGGCCGTGATCTTCGGAAGCTGCGCCTTGCGCATACTCTGCGGGGCAACGCCGTATTGCGGCGAACCAAACTCTTCACCGCGGATATCCCACCAGACCAGACGACCATCGTCGAGAGCGCCAAAGACACGGCGAAAGTCGCCAGTCAAAAGCAGGTGGACCAGCTTGCCGTCGAACTTGGTTTCGAGCTTACGCTCGCTGACCTCTTCCTCGAGCGTGAACTGATTGACCTCGACGCTGCGCTGCGACAGGAGCACGTTGCCGTCATCGAGCTGTGCGACGACACCGACTGTTCCCGACTCGGCCTGCTGCACCGCGTAGCAGGTAATGGCTCGCTTTTTCTCATCGACCACGACCTGGGTCAAATCACCCTTTTCTGGCCTAACGATGCGCTCGCCTCGACCCTCTCCATCCTGCGCCTTGGCAAAATGAGACTTGAAGCTAACGGCCTGCACGAGGACGCGACCCTGGTCGGTAGATGCAGTCAAGGCATCACGCCCAGGCACCTTACCGACACCAGTAATCGACTCGTTATCGCCTACAGGCAAGCGCCCGGAAAAAACGATCTCCTGCTGCGCCACTTTGATCGCAGCGAAGCTCGCATCCTTCCCCATGAGCACCAGGTGTGACTGATATTCGTCGGCGATAACGACGGCCGGCTGAGCGATCGGAGTCGCCTCACTTGACCGCTCGGCAACTTCGGCACCACCGAGCAAGGGCAGAACCTCCGCTAGCAGGAAGAGGAAGATGCCAACAACACCGGCAACCATCGCCACACCACCCAAAAAGATGACGTTGCGGGCGAGCTTGTCGCGAGAGTTACGCTTCGCGATGCCGTGCTTCGGATTCATCGTTCGGTCAGGCTTCTGGGACTGGCTCAACGGAGCCTCCGCCAGCAATGGCGTAAGGGGAAAAGAAGGGAGAGAAGGCGGGTAGCAGGCCCCGCCCCCGCATGTAGCTCAGCGCGGTAGCAGCGCCGACGCCACGATCAAAGGCCGAGCTTCTTAAGAGACTGGACCTGGATCCGCTTGGTCAACGGCAGGTAGCCATCCTTCTCGACGATGGTCTGTCCCTCTCGGGAAAGGATGAAGCGGAGATACTGCTGGGTCAGAGGATCCAGATCCTTGCCGGGCGCCTTATTGACGTAGATGTAGAGAAAGCGCGCGAGCGGATACTTGCCGCTGTAGACGTCCTTGGGGTCGGTCGAGTAGTAACGCTCCCCAGCCATCTTGGCCAGCGGAACGGTCTTAACGCCGGAGGTCTTGTAGCCAATGCCGCTATAGCCAATAGCGAAGGGATCGCTGGCGATCGAGCTGACCACAGCGGACGAGCCCGGCTGCTCCTTGACCGTGTTGAGGTAGTCGCCCTTGAACAGCGCCTGCTTCTTGAAGTAGGAGTACGTGCCCGACGCCGAGTTCCGCCCATAGAGGCGGATGGGCTTGCTCGCCCACTGCCCGCTGAGGCCGGCGCCGCCCCAGTTGGTGATCGCCTTGGCCAGGCCGCCCTTGCGCCCCTTCGAGAACATCGCATCCACCTGCTGCAGGGTGAGCTTCTCGATCGGATTGTCCTTGTGGACGAAGACGGCGAGGGCGTCGATCGCCACCGGGATCTTCGTCGGCTTGTAGCCGAAGGCCTTCTCGAACTTGTCCTCTTCCTTGGACTTCATCTGCCGGCTCATCGGGCCGAGCTGCGAGGTGCCCTCGATGAGCGCCGGCGGAGCCGTCGAGGAGCCCTTGCCCTCGATCTGGATCTTCACGTTCGGATAGATCTTCTGGTAGCTCTCGGCCCAGAGCGTCATCAGGTTGTTGAGAGTGTCCGAGCCGACGGAGTTCAGCGAGCCGGAGACACCGGTGACCTTGGTGTATTTACCGATGGCCTTGTCGACCATGCTGACCTTCTTGGCCTCTTTCTGAGCAGCCTTAGCGACCTGGGCGGAAGCCGTATCAGCCATTGGGACAGCCAGCAGAGCCGTCGCCAAACAAAGTGCTTCGTAGCGCATATCTGAGTTCCTTTTTCTTGTTTTGCGCCGAAGACACTAGGAGCGCCTAGATGAAGGCTCCTCCCGGCTTTCCGTAAAGAAAGCGAGAAGATGAACCCGCCTGTCTCAGGCGCAAGCTGCAAGCACGGCAAGAGGCGGAACTTAGCGCCAAAGCCGCTTCAAGTACCCGGAGGAGCGACCCGGCATGCAGCGGCTTCTTTTCCCGGAACAGCTCCAAGTTTTTCCCCGACTCGAAGCAGTCCCTGGCTTTTCTACCCTTCATGCTTGCGCATCGAGGAGCTGGGCGCAGAATCCTTCGCTCGTCAATTCGGGCACAAAGCCCTCGATTGACATTGCGGAGAGATGGCAGAGTGGCCGAATGCGCCGGCTTGCTAAGCCGGTGAGGGGATCAGTCCCCTCCGCGGGTTCGAATCCCGCTCTCTCCGCCACTTTTCTCCTCGGATCGCCTCCCTGGAGCAGGTCCCCGGAGCGCCTCGCATGCTGCAACCAAGCCAGCGACGCCAGCATTCCTTGCTTCCCTCGATTGGGCTTCCCTCGATTGGGCTTCCCGCGATTGGGCTTCGATCTTTCGGGCTCCAGGCTCTCCTGCTCCTCGCCCTAGTTTCGGCAGGCTCCCTGCTGAGTGCCTGCCAGCTGAACGGCGAAGAGCAGGGCCTCTGGACCGAGAGCCTGGGCCCGGACGAAATCCGCTTCGAGAGCGATCCTGACGAAACCGATCTGTGGGTCGATGGTCAGCTGCGCGGCCAGACGGCAATGAGCTTGCCACTTCGCTACTACGGCGAATACCGGATCGAGATGCAGCTGGCGCCTAAGCTACCCGGCCGCCAGTTTTTCGTCCCAGCGACGATCAAACGAGAGATCGCACCGCCAGCGACGCCCTGGATCTTCCCCTTCGATTTCCTCCTCGAGATTGCTCAGCGCAGCCTGGGATGGAAGATCGAGCCGGTCAAAGCTCGGCTTGAGAGCCGCAAGCTGGCCACGGAACAGGACGGTCCCAACTCGCAGGCCGACATCGACGCCGCCGACGCCGCCGCACTGCGCAGGCAGTGAGCTGAGCGCGGGCAGTCATCGCGAATTGGCGTAGCATGACGCGCAGCAAAGCAGAGGGGGGAACGATGACAGGTCGGGCTGTGGTATGGGGACTGGGACGTTTTGGTGGAGGCCTGGCTGCCTTCGCCCATCTTCGGCGCTGCGGCTACCAGGTCGACGTCGTCGACAAGCGGGATGCCCAAGAGATCCGGGCCAGCCTCGCCGAGAGCGGCATCGAAGCCGGCAGCGTCGAGTTGCTGGCAGAGGCTCCCGAGTCCTTCGCCGGCGCCGACCTGGTCGTAGTCAACCCCGCGGTTCACCCGGAGCATCCTCTCTATCGCCACCTAATCAACTCGGGCGTCGAGCTGAGCCAAGAAATCGACCTGGCTCTCAGCGCCTACCCCGGCGAGGTCGTGGCAGTCACCGGCACGAATGGCAAGAGCAGCACCAGCGCTCTCTTGCAGCAGCTTCTGTTGGCTTCGGGACGAGACGCCCTCCTCGGCGGCAACATCGGCCGCAGCCTCTTCGAAGACCGCGAGAGTTGGCACTCCGAGCAGATAGCCGTCTTGGAGATTTCTTCGTTCCAGGCCTTCCGCCTGCAGCTCGCCCCGCGGCTGCGCGCGGTCCTGGTCACCAACCTCGATGAAGACCACCTCGACTGGCACGGCTCCCGCGACCAGTACCACGCCGCCAAGCTGCGGCTAAGCGGCGCCCTTCAGCCAGGTGGCCGGATGCTGGGGCACAGCAGCGATCCCGCGTGGCGGCAGTTCTGCACAAGCGAGGGGCCCGGGCAGTGTCTCCTGGTCGGAGGCGCCGGGCAGGCCCTGCGCCTCGATCCCGATGGAGCGATCCGCCTCGAAGGCAAGAGCATCCTCGCTGCGGACGCGCCCTACCCCAGCGCCCAGCCCCTTCGCGAGAATGCTCTTTTAGCTCTCGCGGCGGCCCAGGAACTCGGCTGCGACATCAGCGGCCTGGGTGAGAGCCTCGCCCAGTTCCAGGGCCTTGAGCATCGCATGCAGCGGCTCGCACCCGCGCAGGGGGTGGAGTTCATCGACAACGGTATCTCGACGGTGGCGCGATCGAGCGAGGTGGCGATCGACAGCTATCGCAGCGCTCCCGGCTTGCACTGGGTCGTCGGCGGACACCCCAAACGACCGGAGCTCGACGAGCACATCGGCATCGCCGCCAGCTGCAGCAGTGTCCACATCTTTGGCGAAGTCGCCGAGCGCTTGGCGCCAGCCATGCGAGCCGCTCACCCGCAGCTCATGGTCACAGGCCCCCACCCGGAACTGAACTCAGCCCTGGTCGCCGCCTTCAAAGGTGCAGGGCCTGGCGAAATCGTCCTTTTCAGCCCGGGATTCTCGTCCCATGACGCCTATCCGAACTTCGCGGCCCGCGCCGCCGAAGCTCGCGAGATCTGGTCGGCCTTGCGCTCGCGCACGGTCGGTGCGAACGTGCAATAGAAGCAAGGAGCACGCGATGCGCTGCCAACTGTGTCAGAAAAACAAGGCTCAGATCCATAGCCTCGAGAAAGTCAACGGCGAGTGGCTGCAACAGTCCATCTGTGAGCAGTGCGCCACCGGCCAGCAGGGACAAGGAAGCCATCCAGGACAGCTGCCTCCAGGCGGCTCGAAAATCTTCCAGTTCTTCGGGCAAATCCTCATCGGCTCGATTCCCACAAGCCCAAGCAGCAAGATCCCCGAAACCGTAGGCGAGCTCCTCGATCACTGGTCTCCCGAGGGGGGCGGCGGAGAGGAGCGGAGCTGCCCGGGTTGCGGGATGAGCTTCGAGCGTTTCCAGGAGCTGCGGCGACTGGGCTGCGCCCGCTGCTACGAGCTGTTCCGCGTTGAGCTGGAGCAGATCTTTGGCAGCGTCCACTCCTCAGTCCAACATGTAGGCAAGACCCCGGGACGCCCCACCCAAGCTATGCCCTCGGTCCAGGAGATCACCATCCTCAAGGAGAAGCTCGATACCGCGATCAAGGAAGAGCGCTTCGAAGAAGCCGCGCTGTATCGCGACAAGCTACGCGAGCTGATCGACGGACGTGGAGAAAAGCAGTGAGTGAGGCCCCACAGCTAGACGAGTGGATCTCCCTCGACGGCCCTGACAGCGATGTCGTCTTCTGCACGCGGATCCGGCTCGCCCGCAACATCGAGACCGCGAGTTTCTCACCCAGCTTGGGCGAGGAGGAGGCCGAGGAGCTGGTTCACTCACTCCAGGACTCCCTGCAGGACATCGCCAAGGATCACGGCTGGAGCTATGCCGATCTCAGCCAGCTCAGCCCCCTCGATCGTCAGGTCCTACTCGAACGCCATCTCGTCAGCCGAGAGCTGATCGACAGCGAGCAGGCCCGCGGCGTCTACTACGACCAGCGCGGGCGTAGCGGCTGCATGGTCAACGAGGAGGATCACCTGCGCTTGCAGGTCTTCCGCAGTGGCCTCCAGCTTGAGGAGGCCATGGAAGCTGCCGACCTGCTCGACGACGAAATCAGCGAAGCGGTGCCCTACGCCTTCCACCAACAGTTTGGATTCCTGACCGCCTGCCCGACCAATACCGGGACCGGGATGAGGGCCTCGGTCCTGCTCCACCTGCCGGCACTGGTGCTCGCAAAGGAAATCGACAAGGCCGCCCATGCCGTCCAGGACATTCCCATGGCGGTCCGCGGCTTCTACGGCGAAGGTAGCCGAGCCGTCGGCGACCTGTTCCAGGTCTCCAACCACCGCACCCTCGGCCTCGACGAGGACATGACGGTGGAGCAACTCGGGCACGCGGTGCAATCCCTGCTCAAGTGGGAACGAACCCAGCGCGAAAGCTATCGCCGCGACCCGCTCTTCCTCTTGGACCGAGCCCACCGCTCCCTGGGCGTGCTCCAGCACGCCCAGCGCCTCAACTCCGAGGAGACCCTCGACCTCGTCTCCAAACTGCGGCTCGGCCGAGTCCTTGGTCTCGTCGAAGAACTAAGCGAGGAGCAACTGCTGCGCATCTTCCTGCTCACCCAACCCGGGCACCTGCAGGCGCATTCGGGCAAGGCACTCGATGCCGAGGGACGAGACTTGCTCCGAGCCCAGCTGGTGCGGGAGATCCTGGCCGGCTAAGCCAAGCCGGGTGCCTGATGCCCGGAACCCCAGGCCTTGGGAAGGGCCTTGAACCAACACCACCCCGTACTCAGCCTGCCGCCAATTCGCGAGTGAATGGGTGGCGGATGGGCCTGACGCTGAGCCGATCAAGCCGATGACATGAGACTTATGGGCAGATCCACCCCTTCCTCTCAATTGCGCAGCGGAGAGGGTCGATCTACAACCATCGAGGGGAGCTTGATTCCACGCCCCCTGACTCGATCGATCGGCTGTCGCCGACCGTGAAACCCCTGGAGGAGCCCAATGTTCGATCGCTTCACCGACCGGGCGAAGAAGGTGATGAGCCTCGCCCGGCAGGAGGCTCAAAAGTTCAACCACGAGTACATCGGGACCGAGCACGTGCTGCTCGGGCTCGTCCAGGAAGGAAACGGCGTAGCGGCCAACGTCCTCGAAAAGATGGGCGTCGACCTGGAAAACATCCGGCAAGAGGTCGAGAAGATCGTCAAGTCGGGCCCCTCGATGGCCACGATGAGCAATCTTCCCTTCACGCCACGCGCCAAAAAGGTGCTCGAACTCGCGATGGAGGAGGCCAGCCAGCTTGGCCACAACTACATCGGGACCGAGCATTTGCTGCTCGGCTTGATCAAGGAGAACGAGGGCATCGCTGCCCAAGTCCTGCTCAACCTGCGCGTCAAACTCGAGGACGTACGCCAGCAGGTCCTCGAGTTTCTCGGTGCCGACCCATCGAGCGGCGAGGAGATGGATGCGCCCGAACTTGGCGGCGCCCCTACCGCCTCCTCGAAGTCCAAGACGCCGGCGCTCGACACCTTTGGGCGCGACCTCAGCGAGCTGGCCAGCGAAGGCAAGCTCGACCCGGTCATCGGCCGCGAGCAAGAGATCGAGCGGGTGATCCAGGTTCTCTGCCGCCGCACCAAGAACAACCCCGTCCTCCTCGGCGAGGCTGGCGTCGGCAAGACCGCGATCGTTGAGGGCCTGGCCCAGGACATCGTCGGCGGCCGAGTGCCCGAGCTTCTGCGCAACCGCCGCCTGGTCGTCCTCGACCTCGCAATGATGGTCGCCGGCACCAAGTATCGCGGCCAGTTCGAGGAGCGGATCAAGGCGGTGATGACCGAGGTGCGCAAGGCCCGCGACGTGGTGCTCTTCATCGACGAGCTGCACACCCTGGTCGGAGCCGGTGGCGCCGAAGGCGCGATCGACGCTTCCAACGTCCTCAAGCCCGCACTCTCGCGCGGCGAGATCCAGTGCATCGGCGCCACGACCCTCGACGAATATCGCAAATACATCGAGAAGGACAGCGCGCTCGAACGCCGCTTCCAGACCGTCATGGTCGAGCCGCCGAGCAAGGAAGAGGCCAGGCAGATCCTGGTCGGTCTGCGCGACAAGTACGAAGCGCACCACCGCGTGACCTATACCGACGACAGCCTCGAGGCCGCCGTCGAGTTCGCGACGCGCTACATCCAGTCGCGCTACCTCCCGGACAAGGCCATCGACGTCATCGACGAGGCGGGCGCGCGCATGCGCATCCGCTCGATGATCCAGCCGCCCGACCTCCACGAACTCGACAAGCAGATCGCGCAGCTCGATAAGGAGAAGGAGGAGTCGGTCGCCAACCAGGACTTCGAGCGCGCGGCAGACCTGCGCGACAAGGCCTATCAGCTGCGCAAGAAACGCGAGCAGATCCAGAAGGAATGGCGCGAGAAGGAAGCGACCCGTGAAGGCGGCGGCACCGTCGACAAAAACGTCATCGCCGAGACGGTCGCCAAGATGACCGGCATCCCGCTCAACCGCCTCTCCAAGGGCGAGGCCGAGCGCCTGCTGGCGATGGAAGAGGTGATCGGTAGCGAGGTCATCAACCAGGACCGGGCCGTACACGCGGTGGCCAAGGCCGTGCGCCGCTCGCGCTCGGGTCTCAAGGACCCGCACCGGCCGATGGGCTCCTTCATCTTCCTCGGCCCCTCGGGCGTCGGTAAAACCCTGCTGTCGAAGTCGCTGGCGCGCTTCATGTTCGGCGACGAAGACGCGATCGTGCAGATCGACATGTCGGAGTACATGGAGAAGCACAACGCCTCGCGGCTGGTCGGCGCGCCTCCTGGCTACGTCGGCTACGAGGAAGGCGGCCACCTGACCGAAAAGGTCCGGCGTCGGCCCTACTCGGTCGTCCTGCTCGACGAGATCGAGAAGGCCCACCCCGACATCTTCAACATGCTCCTTCAGGTGATGGAAGAAGGGCGCCTGACCGACTCCTTCGGCCGCCAGATCGACTTCCGCAATGTGATCATGATCATGACGTCGAATATCGGCGCCAACCTGATCAAGAACTCGACCGGCCTGGGCTTCGGCAAGACCGACGGCGAGCAGAGCTTTGAGAAGATGCGAGAGATGGTCGTCGCCGAGGTCGAACGCCACTTCCGGCCGGAGTTCCTGAACCGCGTCGACGAGTTGGTGGTCTTCAACCAGCTGCAGAAGGCTGACCTCGAGCGCATCATCCACATCGAAATGCACAAGGTCATGGAGCGGCTCCGGGAGAAGGACATCACTCTCGAGCTCAGCAACGAGGCCATGGACTTCCTGGTCGAGCGGGGCTACCACCCCGACCACGGTGCTCGTCCCCTGCGCCGGGCTATCGAGCAGCTCCTCGAGGATCCTCTCGCCGAAGAAGTGCTGCGTGGCACCTGGGGCGAGAACGGCGTCCACCTGCTGGGCTCCCTCGACGACGGTAAGCTGAAGTTCGAGACCGGCGAACGCCCCGAGTCCTTCAAGCGGCTGAGCGAGGACGAAGCGGCCGAAGAGGAGCCGGCAGAGAGCATCGGCGAAGCCGAGGAGTAGCGCTTCTTTTTTCAGAAGCTGCGAAACCAAGCGGCGTCCCCGGTCACTCACAGATGTGATGACCAGGGACGCCGCTCTCATTTCTCTCCGCCTCTCGCTCGCCTTCGGCCCAGCCTCAGCCCTGGAGCCGTCTGTCTGCACTCCGCTCTTCGACTCGGGCCTTGCAGACTGGGAGCTCTTTGAGCTCAGCGCCGAGGAGCTTCGCGAGTTCGGCGTGCCCAAAGCCCAAGCCGCCAGGCTGCGCAGCCCCTCCACCCTGCGCCAGGCCAAGGAGATCCTCGCCAGCACCGAGCAACAGGGAATCTGCCTATTGCACCGAGGCGGGGCAGCTTGGCCCAGACGACTCGACATCCTGCCGGCAGCGCCGCGCGTGCTTTTCGCCAAGGGCAACACCGCCCTCCTCGAGCGCGAAAACATGATCGCTGTCGTCGGAGCCCGCAGCGTGACGCCCTACGGTCGCGAAGCCACCCGCGCCTTCGTCGAAGGCTTGGCGATGGCCGGGCTCGGCACCTACAGCGGGCTCGCACGCGGGGTCGACGCCGAAGCCCATAGAGCCACCATGAATTACCGCCAAGCAACGGTGGCAGTGCTGGGATCCGGTCTCACCCAGATCTACCCCAAGGAGAACGCCGGGCTCGGACGCGAAATCATCGCTCGCGGCGGGCTCCTTTTGAGCGAACTACCTCCGGGCCTGCGGGCACTGCGCACGAGTTTCCCCAGGCGCAACCGAATCATCGCTGGACTCGCGATGGGGATCCTGGTCATCGAAGCCGCGCGAAGGTCGGGGGCACTGATCACGGCTCACTGGGCAGCTCTCTATGACCGGCCAGTCTGGGCTGTTCCGGGGCCCTACCACGCCGCAAGCAGCGAGGGCTGCCACGCCCTCATCCGCGATGGAGCCCAGCTCGCCGAGGGGCCAGCCAGCCTGGCCCAAGACCTGGGCCTGTGCATCCGCCCTCCCGGCTCGCAGAGCATCGCTCAACCAACGAAACACGCCGGGAGCATCCTCGATCTACTGAGCAAGGGGCCTCGCCCCACCGATGTCCTGGCCACGGAACTGGAGCTTCCACTCAACAAGCTCCTGGTCGAGTTGCAGATGCTCCAGTCCGCAGGTTGGCTGGATGACAGCAGCGGGCTCTGGCGCCGGAGCCGGTGACTGAACTCCGTGCCAGCAACCACTCCGTGCCGCCAACCAGCCTGCCTGCCAATGCCAGCCGATGCCCGTGCCCGCCCAATACCAGCGGCCGGCCAGCAGACCCAGCCCTCAGCTGCGCTTCACCATCAGGTAGTTCCAGCTCTTGCCGGCACCGAAGGAGAGCAGCATGACGTGCTGACCAGACTTGATCTTCGGCGTCACCACTTCGCGACTGGGGACCTTGATCTCGCCCTTGCCATCACGCTTGGTCAGCGTGAGGTAGCGAGACTCCATGCGCAGGGCCTCATACAGCGAGATTCCCACAGAGGCCGCAGAGGTGTTGCCGTATTTGTGCAGCGTCACATACATGCGCTCGAAGGGGATCCCCATCTCGTTGGCCAGATCTTGGTTGAGCGAGAGGTTGGCGCTATGCGGCACGAACATGTCAATCTTGCTCGCCAGATACTGGGAGATCTCACGGCGACGCCCACGGTCACGGATCTCGGCCAGGGACTGCACCGAGTCGAGTTCCAGCCCTTCGGGAGCATCCTCTAAGAGACCAGAGCGCCGTAACACTTCGAGGTAGCCCTCCCGGGGCACCGTGCCAGTAACGAAGCGATAGACCTGGCGCCCGTCCATCTCGAAGAAACGTCGCTCGCCAGGCTTATTGCTACCAAAGAAGCCCTCGCCGTAAATCTCGGGGGTCTCCTCCGTCGGCGGGAAGTTCTTGAGGATGCTCAACGGATGGTTCTCGACGTTGAGCACGCTGCGCTGCTGAATCACGTCAGCACGACGCCCCTCGGTCCGCATGAAGTGCCCGAGCACTTGGAAGCTCGGGCTCTTGGCCGGAGCACGCGGTTCTTCCGCAGACACGATGCAGGATGTAGCAGCATCGCCGAGGAGGATGGCATCACGCTCGGTCCAGTCGACCATGCGCGTCACCACATCGGCCCCGACCACGAGCACGTTGCGGAAACCACCGCCACGCACCATCGCTGTCGCCATGCCGATGGCTCCGAGGAAGCTCGCGCAGCCCTGCTGCACATCGAGGGCGCCAGCATTGCGCATGCGCATGCGGCCCTGCTCATCTTTGCCAAAGGCCACCGCAATCTGACCAGCGCCGGCGGGATATACCCAGTGCGGCGTGTTCGTCGCCAAGAGGATCAGATCGATCTCTTCGGGATCAATACCGGAGAGTTCTATGGTCTCCTTAGCGGCAAGGTAGCCCATGTCGGTACCGAGCTGGTCCGGGTCGGCGATGCGCCGAGTATGGATACCCGTGTGCTCAGCGATCCAACGAGCATTGGTATGGAGCCAGGGCATCCCCTGCTCAATCTGCTCGTTACTCAGTTCCTTCGGTGGCAGATAGACGCCGAGTCCATGCAGATGGATCGGGACTTCGTTGATCGGGGTGCTCACGGGTCGATCCACATCCTCTCGATCAGGAGCATCACCACGAAGGGGCCAATGACCCACAGGGCGATGATGGCGGTTTTTTGCAGAGCGATTCGCGCGAGCCGATGTGGCTCACGCTCCATTCGGGCGCAATAGGCCAGCGCACCGAGAAAACTCACGAGCAGCAAGAGCACAAGGCGAAAGATCATCTCTGTCCCTCCCGTGCTCCGGCATTGGAGGTGGCTTGGTCACTAAGCCCCAGCCGGCGCCGTTCTGCCAGGGTGTAAACGTCTACCGCGACCGCCAAGTTGAGCAAGCCAGCGATCGAAAGCAGGGTCACGCCCAAGTCGACATGCGGCAAATCCTCGGTGATCTGCAGCGGACCGAGCAAGACGTTTCCGAGCAGCGTCGCTAGACCGTTGCCCGACTGGGCAGCCCACCACCAATAGAGCTGCGAACGATCACAGCCGCAGAAGCCACTGAAGTAGAGCCCCATGCCAAAGAGCGCGAAGAGGCTGCCAGCGCAGAGGAAGCCGAGAGCCCGACGCCCTTCCCAGAAGTAGCCCGCTCCCGGAATAAGCCAGGCCAGGAAGGCAGAGAAAGCTGGCTGAGTCCGGAGCGACAGCGAGTTCGGCTTTAGGGCCGAGCGCGATTCGAAGTATTGGGTGCTGCCGACACCCCAGGCCGCATCGGTGGCGAAAAAGACGTTGAGATAGCCCGAGGCAGCGGTGAGGGCGAGTCCGAGGTGTTCGTTAGCGAGGGGGAGACGCAAGCCAGGCTCAAGGATGTTCTCCGGCCCAAAGGCGAGCCAAGCGACCAAGGCCGGCGCAAAGTTGAGCCCCTCCGGAATCAAGTGCAGGGGCAAGAAGCCCAGGATGCTCCCCAGCAGACTGCCACCACCAAAGGAAGCGCTGAAGGCGAAGAGCCGCTCACCGATCAACCCGAAGCCGAGCACAAAGAGCGCAACTGGCAAGAGGAAGGCCAGCACCGCCGTTTTGGCGCGTCCTTGCAGCAGGTGCCCGAGGCCTGGGACCAAGAGCCCAGCCACGAGGGCACGGTAGACGGGTTTGGGGTCGACACTCACGAAAAAGGATCCGGGCAAGAGCTAGGGCAGGGGAAAAGGCGGCACAGGATAGCCCTGGCAGTCAGAAGAGACCAACGGGCAGAGCACAGGGTCGCATCTCATCGTCGAGCAAGCCCAATTTCGTATGCGCATCTGCAAGTAAGAGGCCGCCGCCATCGCCTGCTTGGTCGGCAAAGAGCTTATAGGCCATCACCAGCGAGGCCTTGCGCCGCTCAGTCAGCCAAGTCTCGATGCGAATCAGGTTGTCGTACTGCGCCGAACGCTTGAAGCGGAAGCCCATGTCGACCACCGCCAGGAAGAGCCCCTTTTTTTCGAGGTCCGCATAGCTGCGCCCCTGATGCCGGATCCATTCGCTTCGCGCCTCCTCGACCCAAAGCACGTAGGCGCCGTGATGGGCCACCCCCATTTGGTCGGTCTCGGCATAGCGCACCCGCAGCCAATGCCAGCAGACCCAGCCACGCTCGTCTTCAAAGAGCCGGGTTGGGGGGAGGACCAGGGGAGACTCGAAGGGGTCGGACATGCTCAGTTTCCTCGGCTAGTGGGCTTCTGGCGCTCGGCTGGGAAAAACGGTGCTCCCTTCGCAGCCTGCAGCCGCTCCTCGGCCATGCGGTCAGCAAGGTCGTGCGGCGGCTCCCCTTCGTACTCAGCCTTCTCGAAGATCTCCAGCAGGGCATCCTCGATGCGATCGATCGCCGCGTCCTGGTCGCGATCACCCGTCAAATGGTAGTTTGCCCCCAGCACTAAGGCGCCGCTGTTGGTGATGAAGTCGGGTGCCAGGAGTATCCCTCGATCCCAGAGCACCTGCGCATATTCCGGCCCAGCAAGCACGTTGTTGGCGCTGCCGACAATGGCATCACAGCGGAAGCGTCCGACGCTGAAATCGTGAACAATGCCGCCAAGGGCACAGGGAACGAAGATGTCGCAGTCGACGCCATAGACCGATCCCGGCTGCACCGCCTCCGCCCCAAGCTCAGCACAGGTGGCGCTAAGCAAGTCCGGATCGAGCTCGGAAAGGGTCAGGCGCGCCCCCGCTGCGTGCAGCTGCTGCGCCACCTTGCGGCCAACACCGCCAAGACCCTGCACACAGAAGTGCTGCCCTTCGAAGCCTTGCCGAGCTGGGTCCGAGGAATACTGCGGGTGCTTGCGTGACAGATAGCGAACGACCGCACGCAGGCCAGCCATCACCCCACGGGCGGTGGCCAGGGAAAGATCCCCGGGACCTTCTGCCCCCGGCCGAGTCACGAAGCGGGTCGTCTCCGCCAGGAAACCGAGCTCCGCCTCTCCCGTACCGACATCCGGTCCGGTGTAATACCGCCCCCCCATGCTCTCGACGTATTCTCCGAGGCGACGGTAGGCCCCCGGCACATCGAGATTGGGGTGGTCGAACAAGACCACCTTGCCGCCACCACCAGCCACGCCCGCGAGCACGCACTTTTTGGACATCGCCTGCGAGAGACGAAGCACATCAGCGAGACCCTCACGCGGATTGCGATAGTCGAATCGGCGAACGCCACCAAAGGCGGGACCTTGGCTGGTGTCATGGATCGCGACAAAGGCAAGCATTCCCAGGTCTAGATCCTGAAGGATCTGGACCTGCTCGTGCTCGGCTCCAATCATCGCTTCCAACAGTTCTGTCGGCATGCTGCCAACTCACCGCAATCGGAGCCCTGGCGCAAGCCTGCGCCTGAGCCTCCGTCCAAGCGCATTGCCTGACCAAACCGCCACGTTCATCGCCAAAGGTTCAAAGAGACCATCACTCTGAGCCCCATGGCTGCCCTTCCGAGGCCCGAAGATGCCGAGTTCCTCCGCCATACTGCGCCCCCTCGCCCTCCTCGCCGCCCTGCTGCTTCTCGGGCTGAGCGCCTGCAGTTCCCGCGGCGAGTCGGCCGCTAAGGATCCGAGCATCGAGAAGCAGTTCTCCGAAACAGAGAAGATGCGCCAGGAGCAGAAAGCACGGGAACAACAGACGGGCTTCCTGCTCAAGCGCTTCGACGATGCGCTCAATGCCTACCACCACAATCTGCAACTCGGCAGCGGCCAGGACATCGCGACCAAGGTCGAGAGCGTGCGTCAGCTCCTCGAGCAGGAAGCGCTCCGCTTCCAATCTCAGCTGCTGGGTTTCCTCCGCGACGAAGAAGCCCGGCCGCGCTGGATCGCCGCGGCGGCACTCGGCTTCTCCGGTGACCCCAAGGTCATGGAAGCCCTGGTCGTCATGCTGAAAGATCCAGTCGCTCGCGTGCGAGAGAGCGCGGCCCTCGGCCTCGGGCAGCTGGCTGTCCCCTATACCCCCCTCGACGCCCTCGAGGAGCGGCTCTTCGATCCGCGCGAAGAACTCCCGGTCCAGCGCAGTGTGGCCTGGTGCCTGGTCCGCCTGCAGCTGGCGAAGGCGCCAGCCGAACCCTTCCGCCGAATCTGGCCCGAGCTCCTCGCCGGAAATCTCTTCCGCAAGGACGAGATCCTCAGCCTCCATGGACTCCACGGCCTCGGCCTAGTCGGCGAGCAGCGCTTCGCTGCCGAGGCCAAGCGCTACCTGGCACATCCCCGGGCGCTGCTTAGGCAAAGCGCCCTCATCGCCCTCGCACGCTGCGGGACTCGCGAGAACGCTTCCGACATCCTCCCCTTCCTATCGCAGGCAGAGAGCGCCCCCAACGTTCGTCTCACCGCCCGCAAGGCACTCAAGCACCTCACGGGAAATCGGGTAGACCACGGCTTCGACCTCGGCGCCTGGCGCGCCGAGTTCGGACTGGTGGAGCAGGAGCAAAAAGACGGTTAGCCTCGGGGCATGGCCTTACCCCCTCCCTCTAGGCTTTTTGCCCTCGCGTTCGGTACACTGAGCGCCCTGGCGCTGATCGCCGCGAAAAGCGGACAAGCCCAAGGCTTCGTCGCTCCTCAGGGCCGCAGCAAGCAGCTCGAAGCCCTGGCCAAGGGTCCGGTCCAGGCCCTCGCCGGGCTTCGAATCGAGCTGCGCGCCAAGAAGCGGGTTCCGGAGAAGAAGGACTTAGAAGCGCCCAAGGCTGGGGCAGAGCAGAAACGCCCAAGCGCGAAAGCCAGCAGCAGCCTCCTCCGTATCGACCTCCAGCACCCCAGCCGTATGCGAGTCGAGTTCCGCCGTGCCGAAAAGATGCCCCCGGAGCGGATCTGGATTCTCGACGGCACCAAGCACTGGCACTGCGAAGCGGATGGTGCCCACCTCCTGCTTCGTGGGGACTCGGCCAAGGAAATGGAGGCACTGTTCGCGCTCGCAATGAGCCTGGCGCACTGGGACCAGCTCGCTCCTGGTGCCGAGCTGCGTAGCGAGAAGGGAATACTCCTCAGCCATGCCAAGCTGGGCTCCCGCCAGCTACGGGTCCGGCGCTCCGCTTGCGCCTGGCAAATCGGCGAGCAGCGCTACCGCCTGGTAGGGCGCCATGGGCAGCTCCCCCGCCACCTGATCGGGGAGGCACAGAGTTTCGAGCTTCTGCGCTTCGAGCCGGGACTGCACTTCCTCGAGACCCGCTTCGACCCCAAGCAGCTGGGAAAAGAAGAGCTGCGAACGCTGCGGCAGGGAGTTCCCGAGCCCAACTTCCGAGCGCCAAAGCTGGAACGCCAAAAAGGCTTCAGCTACCTCGAGCTGACAGATCCCGGATCTTGGCCCATGCGCCTGCAAAAGGTTCACGAACTGGGCATGGCCCTGTTCCAAGCTCGGCAGCTCCCCGCAGGCCTGCCCATCTATACCAGCACGGGCAAGCTCTGGATCCCCTTCCAAGGGCCCGCCGGAAAAGCGGCGCAGGCTCCACCCGGCCAGCAGCGCCAAGAACTCGGCCCGGGCCTCGTCCTGGTCCTCCACTGCCGCGCAACGATGCCCGCCGGCCAGAAGCTTCTCGCCAAGCGCCTCCTCGCAGCCCTACGCCGCATGGGCCGCAAGCCGGCTGGCCCCCTCATGCTCCGCCCCCACGTGCTCCCCGGCGACGAAGTCCCCGGCCCCAAAACCCAAGTCCTCCTGCGGGGCGAGCTGCGCGTCCGGGATTGACCGGCCGCTTAGGCAGGGCAGGGACGACGGCAAGGGAGGCCCCGCGACGAGGCCGCCGGGCCCTGAGGATTCGCAGCACCTGTCCCCTCACGGGGGCAACTAGGCCCCTCAGGCACTGGTATCTTCTTTGCCTCTACTCACTCCATGATGACGCCAAGGCCCTGGCCCCTATTCGCTCTCTTCGCCTTGCTGCTCGCCCCCGCTGTTCTCCAAGCACAGCGAATGGGCAGCGACGCCCACGCCCAAGGCCGCCGGGCTACGGACCGTCCGACAGCCCGGGCTACGGCGAGGCCCACGGCACGCGCGATTCCTCGGGTAAGGGCTCGCCCTGCAGCAGGTGCTACGGCTCGCCCTAGGGTTCAGGTCAGCCCTCGCCCCACCGCTCGCCCGGCTCCCAAGCCACAGATGCGAAGTGTTTCCCGGCGTCCAATACGACCTGTCCCGCGCAGCACGACGCGCAGCTTGCCCCGTGCCGCCACCAGCGCAGCGGCGCGGATGCGCGCCACCCTTCGCCCACGGCCTCGAGCAAGCTCAGCCCAAACACCAAGGCGCAGCGCCAGGCCACGCCGCCCCATCACTCCCATCCGGCCCTACCCAAGCCAAACGAGAAGCCCCGCCCATGGCAGCTATACGAGGCCAAGCCGACGTCCGAGCGTCCGCCCCATCCCCCGACGGACGACAGCCGTCAGGTCAACGGGCACTCAGCCGAGAAACAGGCTTAGCGCCAGGAAGCGAGGCAGCATCAGCCCAGCCGCCATCTTCCGATCGGCCAGCCCCAGCAGCGACAGACGGAAGGCCAGGACTCGCAGCCTGCACAAAGCAGCTCGCCCGAAGCCGCTGGTGAAGCGCTTTGTCCCGGATGCGCAGGCCAAACGCCCCAAGCTGCGCAGCGATCCCCTCCCCCCCAGCTTCCAGCCACACAGCTCCCAGCCACGGAGCGAGAAGCTCAAGAGCCGTAGTGTCTTTCTGCGCGGCCAGGACCAAGCCATCAAGCCCATAGCCCGCAGGGTCGTCAACGATCGACATCCCTATGCCAGCAGCAAGCGACGACCGGTCCCGGGAAGCCAAACCCCAATCGCACGAAGGGCCCTCGGCAACGCCGTCGCTAGAGGGACCCAAGCCCCCGGCCTTCCTCGCCTTGGCCAGCTCTACGCCCACAACCCAGGTCTCATCGACACCATCGGCACCCGGGTCTTTGCCAGTAAGGGGCGCGACAGCTACCTGCAACGCAGCCGTCACCACTACCGGGCACGCTTTGGACTGAGCTTCTGCTTCGGCGGCAGCAGCTTCTACACCGGCTTCTGGAACTACTGCCACCGCAGCTGCTACGCACCCTATTGGTGGGACTGCTACCAGCTTCGCTGGGGCAAGAGCTTCTACTGGTGGCTGCCCGCAGGCTGCTACCCCACCTGGCGCCGCTACTGGAGCAATTGGTGGTGCTGGTCGACCTCGTATGACTGCCAGCCCTGGGAGCTCTCGGGCTACTGGGGCACGCCGATGGGCTTCTACGCCTTCAGCTCTAGTGTCGACCCCGATAGCAGCTCAACGATCTACACCGAGCACATGGACGATGATGACAGCGAGCCAGTAAGCGTCGATCTTCCCGAGGAGAGTTCCGTCACCCGACTCGCCCGCCAGTATCTCGAGCTCGGCGAACTCTACTTTCGGACGCGCCGCTACCTGCGCGCCGTATCCGCCTACGAGAAAGCGGTCGAGCTAGCGCCCGACGACCCCATCCTCCACCTCCTTCTCTCGGACGCACTCTTCGCGGACGGTCGCTACGCACGCGCCGCCTTCGAAATCCGTCAGGCCTTCGACCTCGACCCAAATCTGGCGAAGGCCTCCATCGACAAGCGGCTCCTCTACGGCTTCCCCGAAGACTTCAGCAAGCAGCTAGGCCGCCTCGAGGACTTCGTCGCGAAGACCCCCTTCGACACCAATGCCCGACTGGTCCTCATCGTCAACCTACTCTTCAGCGACCAGCTAGACCGGGCTGAAAAGCAGATCGAAGTGCTCGCCGGACACCTGAAGGGAAACGAAATCGTGCCGCTACTCACCGAGGCCATAGAGGAAGCTCTCTTGCGCCGCTCAGCGAAGTAAGCCCCTAGCAGTAGCAATGCGCCAGAGCCCCCTGGCGCACAAGAGTTCGGCACCCAGGGCCTAGGCGTGGCACCCTTCGCTTCTTCGCAAGCTAGTGGCGGAAGCTCGGGAGTTCACTGCGATAACTGCGCAAGGCATCGGCCTCCCCTCTTCTCCCCAATAAGCCGAGGCTATGCACGAGGTTGCTCAGGATGCGGAGGAATACGTCTTCCTCACTGCTCGCCTGCAAGCAGCTGGCGTTATAGCCATAACCGAGTTCACGAAGCTTGCGCAGGCAAGCCTTGCGTGTCAGGACTCGGCCACCGTTGAAGGAGTCGAGATAAAGCGGCCGCGGACCAGGAAAGCGCAGCAAAAAATGTCCAGGCAAGGGCACCGGATCCAGGTCGAGGCCGATCCGCCGAGCGACGAGCAGATAAAGGGCACAGAGAGCAGCGGGCATGCCTCGACGCCGAACAAGCACACGATGCAAGAAGCAGTTGTCGGGGTTGTCGTAGCTGTCCCGATCTCCATCAAAGCCCAACTCTCCATAAAAGAAGTGTCGAAACTCACCCGCGAGGGCATGCGGGTCCCTGCCCCGCAATCTCGGCTCCAGAAGTGCCGCATAGAGGTCGAGGCCGCGCCTCTGACGATCAGCATCGACTTGGGGATCCACCAACGAACCTATTTCGATCCAGGCCTCTTCAAGATCGACCTGCTGTGAGCGCAAGCGACCGAGATGATCCCGCTCCCAGAGGTCGAGGTGGATGCGGCGCTGCAAGCTGCGAACACGAGCGCGCGCACGAGGATCCTCGCACTCTTCGATCTCTTGCAATACTGCAAGAGCCTCCCGCCCAAAACCACGCAAACGCTTGGCGCAAATCTCGTGGATCCTTGGGTTCGAGTCGAGCAGCAGCTCAGCCATGGCGGACATGGACGAGCGCGTAGGCTCAGGCTCAGGGGAAAGTCCGGACGGGTCCATTTTGCGAGGATGGGAGGAGCTGGAAGAGATAGCTTAGGAGCAGATCAAGGATAGCCCCGGTCAGCTGGGCAAGAAGCAGCAGCCCCTCTCGCCCCAGGGAGAAAACACAGGCGAATCGACGGATTCAGGATTCAACTAGGTCTTTCCGCCAAGGACGGTGCAGACGGTGTTGGCGCAGACGGTGCTTTGCTGCCGTAGGTCCACTTCAACGACCGGCTAGTGCCCACGCCCGTCATCTCATCAGCCCTTTCCCGGGGACGACGAAGCACCCGGGTCCAATGGCTTCTCCTCGGCAGGAACCTGCTTGGTGATGACGCGGGTTGTGGGCACAGGCTCGCCCGTCTTCGGGTCCGGCTCAAACATGCCAGGCTGCAGGATGGTGCGGGCATGATCCTCGTGCTCCCAGATCAGGTACCCGGTGCTCGGGTCACGAAAGCGCCGCACCAAGAGGGCTGGATGCCCCCCCATCACCTCGGGGGGGCAAGGTCCCACGCCATCCGGATCGGGAACCTGAGACTCTGCCACCGGGCGCAGCTCTCGCCAAAGTTCCTTCTCCTCGTCACTAGGAAGGAAAGGATCCAGCTGTCGCTGCATGGCCTCACGCTGGGCGAGGGCTTCCCCGATGACGGTGCGCGCCGCCGAACGAACGTTGGGGGCCGGAAGCCTAGGCGAGGATTCCGGGGGACGATCTTTGCCCTCCAAGGGCTCAGATTCGGAAAGAAAGAACCAGGCCGCACTACTAAGGCCCAGGAGCAGAACCAAGATCAGCAGGACTCGCACCAGATCCCCCACGCTGAAGAGTCATTCAAAAGCGTCAGGGGCCCCTGATTCGAGGCCCCTTCGCCCTACGCTGCTGTATCGCAATCGTTCGAAGCGGGTCGCGCGGATCGAATCAATAGTTCCAGCGATATACGAAGGTCGTCGGCTTCGCATGCTTACCGCGGACGCGCCACTCGGTACCGCCAGGATTTGTCCTTTCACGGACGGCGGTGCGCTCGTTGACCAGGAAGGTGCGCAGCTTATGAGTCAACCGGTATTCATCAACCTCGAGCACGCCTGGGCCATCGTTGCGGAGGAACAAGGAAAGCGGAATACCAACAGCAGGACGCTGGATTTTGTGCGCCACCTTTGCGGTAGCCTTGCCTTGGGTCCACGCCGTCTGCTTCGCAAGCTTGGGGTCATAAAAGAAGCGCATCGTCGCCGCGGTCGAGAACCGAGCCCGCGCACTCTTGGCGTTAAAGACCAGCGCCTGTGCACTCCAGCAGGGGAAGCTGGCGACTAGAGGGCGGACGGCCTTGGGGATCGTCAAGGTAAAGGTCGCCACCCCCTTCGCATCCAGTGGTGCCGAAAAAGGAAGAGCGCCGAGCGAGGAGAACAGCGGGTCAGCCCCAGGGTTAAGCCAGAATTCGCCAAAGGGGGTCGCGATCCCCTTGTTCAGCATCGCCATCGAACTGAACAGGAAGGCGACACTACCTGCGTTCTGGGCCCCGGCCTGAACCTGCCAAACAAGGTTGTCCTCGCGCTTCACCTGTTGCTTGCCGACATTGTTTACGTCGGGATCAAAGCCGCCGTACCCATAATTCGGGTTGGAGCAGGTTCCGTTATACACGGCATTCTCGACGCCTGTATTCAGAGTCACCTCATCCCAGCCCATATCGAAACGCCACGAGCGATGCAGGTCGGAAAAGGTGTTATTGAGGCCTGAACTCTGGGCAAGCTTGTTACCCGGAATGATCGCCGTCCCTTCGACTCGATTCATCTCACGGTGATAAGAGCGCGAGGATGCCGTATAGCACTGCGGGGTGTTCGCACTGTTCGGCAAGCCAGTATCCGCCTGGGACATGTGCAGACTTATGCCGTCCTTCGACCAATTCGTCTTCGTCTTCAGATGCCAAGCAAAGATCAGCCGGCCTCTCGGAACTGCGATCTTCACAGCGTTGGCGGGAGCAGTAAGAGTGTGGGTGATCGCCCAGGCCCCCACCCCTGTGCCGACGCTCAGTCGGTTGTTGGCAACGATGACCTTACCCCCAGCATAATCGGGGTTACCGGAGCCTTTTGGATCCAAACTGGTCCATAGGAAATCCCACGGCTCGACGGTAGCCATATTTTGATCCTGCACCAGGTAAGACGCAGAAGTCAGGGTCTTCGCACCGGCTATCGCGCCGAAGGGGACGGCTTGCGAGATATACCCGGCATTGGAGCCAACATTGGCCCGCGAGGTGTACTCTGTCGTCTGATCCCAGATGCTACGTTTGTTTGAACTCAAAGTCTGGGCAGATGCGCTAGCAACGATCGCCGCGACGGCGAGAGCGAGAGAGGTTTTCATAGAAGGCAAGACTCCAAGAAGAAGAGAGAAGAAGAGAAAGAGGAGAAAGAAAGAATCGCGATTCGCAGCAAGCGCCAGAAAAACAGGCTGCTGGGACTGCGCGCCCGGCCACCGCAAATCACGCCCATCGGCCCAGCACCGGCCGCTCACCAGACGTCTTCACCGAACTCGTCTTCGCGATGCTATGGAACTCCGGTGGCTGGAGAGGCCCTAGCCGACTTCGGCACAGGGAAAAACGGCTCACGCGGCCAAGGCCACGTGAGCCAGAAGAGTCTGGCATCATTCCTGACCGGCAGGAATCAGGCAAGCCCCCCAGATCTGGGAAACGGGAGAGGCTCCACAAGTAGCCCCCGAAGCCCCCCCTTTCTCCTGCACGCCCCCGGCCTCAAACGCGAGCCGCCCTGGACACACAGCCGCCCTGGACACACAAGGTGGCCCAGGGCGACGATCTATCGCACCGAAGCTTCGGCGCGAGCGTGGTGCGGATCTAAGCGTGGTGCGGATCTAGCTGTGGTGCCGAGGACAGGATTTGAACCTGCACGCTCAATAAAGAGCACCAGCCCCTCAAGCTGGCGTGTCTGCCAATTTCACCACCTCGGCCGGCAGTGCCCCCATAGCTCGTCGCATTGGAGGGGCGGGAAGGCTAGCGAGGCCGGAAGGGGCCCGCAAGCGCGGGCTCGGCTTCGAACCGAGTTTTTCCCCCTCACCTAGGCCATCGCAAGCAGCGAAAGGCAGCGCGCAGTCGCCTTCGGCCACAAGGAGCCAGGCTCAGTAGCGCAGGAAGGCTCGCAGTTCACACTCGACCCTGCGCGGCTCGCTCCGAATCAACAGATAGGCGGCGTCGAGGAACTCGAGGTAGCGCTGCATGTCTTCGAACTCGCTCACCATCTGCTGCCCCCGCCCTTGCCCCTCGCTCTGCCAGCGCACGCCCAGCACGTCCGAGACACGCTTCTCGAAAGCTTCGCGATCGGCACCTCGGAGTTCGAACTTGCTCGCGGCCTTGCGCTTGAACTCCTGCTCGAAGATCCGGCGCTCCACCGCTGGTCGGTTGACGATCATCCAATTGGGATCGGGCTCATTGCTCCGAACCGCATCGAGGGCGAACTGAAGGTAACGCGAAAGGATGCCGCGAACATTCTCCCCCTCGACCCAGGCAAAACCGGAGAGCTTCTCGTTTTTCCCCATCCTCTGGATGTTCTCCAGTAGCCGCTCGTTCGTCCCGATCGAGCGGGCGCCCTTCTCGTTGAAATAACTGCGAACGCACTCCTGCAGGAGCTTGCCCGAGTTACTCAGCATCAGCAGATCTCCAAGCTGCGATCCTCCCTCCAGAATCGCGATCTGCCCGGTCCCGGGGATATTCGTGCTCGGCCACTCGTCGATGCGAACAGCGCCACCCGGCCCGGTGTTGATCTCGTATTGGCTCTGGAAGCCAAAACGCCGGTAGTTCTTACGCAGCAGCCCCAGCACCTGATCGATGCGCTCTTGCTCGCGCTTGCGGACTTCGACAACCCAAGCGACGGCTGGAGCCGGGCTGGGAATCTTGACCTCGTATTCCGTCTGGAACTTCGGGTAATCGTTATTGCGGATAATCACCAGAACGTAGGGCTTAAGGCCCCGGGCAAAGCTCTCGATCAGGCCTCGCACACCACCGCGTTGCCCCGATCGGCGCAGCCCTTCGTCGATTAGGTCGCGCGCGTCCTTCTCCAAGCTGGCCACGAACTCTTCCAAGAAGAGCTGGACAGGTAGGCGCAGCATGAGAAAGCCCGCAGCCGTCGAGGGAATGCAACGGAGCTTCGGACGCAACCAGCGATTCACATCTCCTGGCTGCGTCGAATAGAAGCTCGTCTGCTGCGGCGTCAGCTCGTTGCGATTCATATCGATGGTCAGCAGCGCCGAAATCGAATCCTCGTTGAAATCGATCGCCCCCCACAGAGCGCGCATCGCCTTGGTCTGCACAAAGGAGCCCAGCAGCTTGCTCTCCTGACTCAGATCCGGCCCCTCACCTGGCCAGGCGGCAAAGGCAGGGAAGTCCCGCGCCAGCCGGGTCAAATCGAGGTTGAGTTCGACCGCATTGGCTCTGAATCCTTGTCGCTCAGCAAAGGCATCGAGCTGGCCCAAGACCAAATCCTGGTAGTCGGGCGAGACCTGCAGCGTGTCCTTAGCCAGCTCGCCAGCGGCCAGCGCCCGGGACTCTGCGACAAAGTCCTTGTCGTTGCCCAGGATGATCAAATCAAGGACACGGGCCATCCAGAGCACCGGAGCTCCGGGCGGCTGCAGCTGAACCAAGTCCCCATCGAGGGACAGTGCCAGCCCCTGATTCGCCATCTTTTCGCGCACCAAGCTGTAGCCGAGCAAGTTGTAGAACGAGCAGATTTTCCAAGAGACCCGAGCGTAGCTGGCCCAAGTCGGAGGCTGCCCGGAGCCGCGCAAGCGGCCGGCAATCGCAAGATCCTCCCCCAGGACATCGCCCAAGATCGTCACATTGAGCAAGGGGATCTCGGCCAGCTGATCCTGGACCCGCTCCAATTCCTCCAGCGCCTGGCCGAGCCCGGCCTGGTTGAGGGCATAGCTATGGAGCTTGGAGCGGCGCAGCTGCACATACGCCGGCCCGCTCTCGAATCGCGACCAGAACTGTGGCTCTGGAAACTTGGTGAAGTCTCCTGCCAGCCCTCGCTTCCCCAGATAAAAATCGACGGTCCGCGGGATGCCCGTCCGGATATCGACAACCGAGCCCTCGAAGACGTTGTAGACAAAGGCCGTAAAGGCCAAGGAACCGAACACGGCGAGGCTCACCAGTCCGATGCCGGTGTATTTGAGGATCTTTTTCATCTCTACGCTGCTATGGGGTCCCTGGGGAGGGAGGGCTTGGACGCCTGGAAGGTTTCGAGATTGCGGGACTCATCGAAGCCGCTGTACTTCAGGCTTACCAGCAGCTAGCCTGCTCCCATTGGCCGAGGAGATCCCGTCCTTTTCTCCGTCGGCAGATAGAGACCTGAGCCGTTAGGCTCCTGGGCCGACTTCACACACAGGCTCGCTCCCGTGAAAATCTCTAGCACGCTCGCTCTGATCTCCGAATCCACCACCCTCGCTATCACCGCCCGGGCCGCCAAGCTCCGTAGCGAAGGAAGGGACGTCATCTCGCTCTCTGCTGGAGAGCCGGACTTCCAAACACCCGAAATCCCTAGTCAGGGCGGGATTCGCGCCATCAAAACCGGCAAGACCAAGTACACCGCGGCAGCGGGTCTACCCCTGCTCCGCGCCGCAGTGGCGCGCTCGCTCGCTCGCGACTTTGGGATGAAATACTCGCGCGAGGAGATCTGCATCACGGCCGGGACCAAGCCTGCCATTCACCTCAGTCTCCTGAGCTTGCTGGAGAAGGGCGACCGCGTGATCGTGATGGCGCCCTACTGGGTCTCCTACCCCGACCTGGTGCGATTGGCTGGTGGCGTGCCCTTGCTGCTGCAAGGGCACGAAGAGGACGATTTCCTGCCCGATGAAGCCGAGATCGCCAAGCTGTTCGAAGAGGGCGCTTCAGGAATCATCCTCAATAGCCCATGCAATCCGACCGGCACGGTCTGGCCACGGGAACGGATCGCGAGCCTGGTTCAGCTCTGCGAAAAGCACGATGCGTGGATCCTCTCTGACGAGATCTACGGCCAGATTCTTTATGACGACGCCGAGCATGTCTCGCCGGCCCAGCTGCCAGGCGGGCGCGAGCGAACCGTGGTATTGAACGGCTTCTCCAAGTCCTTCTCGATGACCGGCTGGCGCATCGGCTACTTGGCAGCCCCAGAAAACCTGACACAGTCGGTCATCCGCGCGCAAAGCCAGATGATCGGCAACCCCTGCACCCCTTCGCAGCACGCGGCGCTCGCAGCGCTGAGCGAGGACTCCCAAGCCTCGCGCCTGGAGATGGTCGAAGCGTTCGCCGAGCGCCGCGCCTACATGCTGGATGCCATCCCCAAGCTCCCGGGCTTCACCCTGCGAGCGCCGGAGGGTGCCTTCTACCTGTTCCCGGGCGTGCAAGGGGCCTTGCAAAAGCTCGGCATCGATGATGTCGAATTTGCCAAACGACTACTCGACGAAGCCCTGCTCGCGGTGGTGCCCGGCTCAGCCTTCGGGCTCCCAGGCCACCTCCGTGTGTCCTTCGCCTCCTCGATCGACGACCTGCAGCACGCGGTCGAGCGTATCGAGAGCTTCCTCTCTGCAGCCGGAGTCTCCGTATGAGCGCGGAGCGCCTGCTCCGCCTTGAGCAACTGGGCAGTGAGCCAGGGGACATCTTTCTGCGGCTGGTCTCCATCGAACGCAAGCGCACCAGCAAGGGCGACCCCTATCTCGACCTTGAACTCGCCGACGGCAGCCGTTCACTCCCGGGCAAACTCTGGAGCAACTCACCCGGCTTCAACGAGGTTGCAGACCTCAAGGCTGGGGCCGTCGTCAAGATCCGTGCAGCCCTCGATGAATACCGCGGCCAAAAGCAGCTCAGGCTCCTGCGCATGCGCGAAGCGGTTCCGAGTGACGAGTGGAACCCCGAGCAGCTCTATGGCCAAGGTATCGAAACTGTGCGCGACCTGATCGCCAAACGCCTGGTCTTTGACATCGAGACCGCCCCCATCCGCGCCGTCGGCGAGCTGCCAGAGAAGCTACAACAAGACGTGCAGCGTCTCGCCGAGGACCGGGGTTGGCCCACTGAAAAGGTGCTAGGACTCAACCCGCTGTTCTCGCGGGTCGTCTCCATCGCAATTGGCGATATCGACGGCAGCGGTGGAGCCGTGCTCTTCGCCCCTAAGGACGAGCACATCGAGCGCTTGACCAAAGAAGGCGAGGGAGAGCAATGGCTGCGGGTCTCAAGCGAAACCGAGATGCTCCGCTCCTTCTGGACTCTAGGCTGCAACTGTGAGCTCCTGGTGAGCTACAACGGCCGTGGTTTCGACCTGCCGTTCCTGCGCACGCGCAGCGCCATTCTCGGAGTGCCAGCACGGCGGGATTTCGTGTCCCAGCCGCCCTACGTGCACAAGCCCCATCTCGACCTCTACCAAATCGTCACCGGCGGCATGCGCGGCGGCCCTATGAACCTCGATGCAGCTTGCTACGCCTTCGGCATCGAGAGCCCTAAGGACGCGATGGACGGCTCTCAGGTCGGCCCGGCCTTCCACGAGGGACGCTACATGGACATTGCGAGATACAACCTCGCAGACATCGACGCGACCCGGAGCCTTTTCCACCGCCTATCCGAGACGGTGCTGGACCACCTCAGCTAAGAGTTCGCCCAAGGACAGCCATGGACTCCGCTCACAGCCGGTAGGCGTTCTGCGCCCCCGGCAACGCCGCACAGGCACAATCCCGTAAGAAAGCCCGCTCCTTCGCGTCCACCGCCGTCGTCAGCACGTAGACCTTCCACAGCCGCAGGTATCCCTCTTCCAAATCCTGGATCCCGGGATGCTCGGCCTTGAAGCTGGATAAGGGCTGCAGCCCCTCCCCCGCCGGATGCCGCACCAGGGTGTCGACCTCCTTCAGCTGCATCTTCCGATTCGGGCAGTACAGGATCACCTGCTCCTTCCGGCCGAACTCACGCTCGAACTCCACCTCGCGCTCCCACTCCCAGCTTCGCCGACCCTCCTGATTCGAAGGAGCAAAGAACTCGCGCACGAAGTCGTCCTGCTTCTCGCGGTTGAGTGCATAAGGAAAGACCGCCACCCGCTTAATCAGACGTCGGCTCCCGAGCCGCTGCAGGAGCTCGCGCACCCGCCTGGCCTCCTCGCCCGAGAGTTCGCCAACGATCCGCTCAAGCCGCAGCACCATGCCATCGTCCGTGAGGTGGTACAAATCCTTCGGCTCGATCCAACGCGACAGAAGCGCGGTCTCAACCGCCCGCGCGATCATTGCGCCAGCAGCGATCTTGGCGTGGTGGTAGTACACCCGCTCACTGAAGAAGTACCGCGCCTGCAGCATGCGCAGCACCTCGGAAACGATGTCTTCGCGCAGCAGCCCCTTCTTCTCGCAATCGATGTAGAGCCGTTCGAGCTTGGGATCGATGCGGAAGTAATCGACGATGCGCAGGTCGTAGCGCAGGTCCAGCCCGGTGAAGTATGCGTCCCGCCGCAAGTAGTCCATCAAATCGCTGCAGATGCTGTCGCTGACCATCTGCGACAGAAACGGCGGGCGCTGCGTCGGCTTCGCTCCCAAGACGCCCAGGACATCCTCAAGCAGCCCCTGGCGCTGCAGCTCCGCCCCGAGCTCGCGAGCAGGATCGAGCATAGAGAGATACCTCTCCGCACGATCGTGTCTCGGCAACAAGCCCGTTTGATCTTCGATGTTGTGCCCAAAGGGGATGTGCGTGACATCGTGCACCAGGGCTGCCGCTCGAATGATCCGGGCCTCCTCCTCGTCGACCCCGCGGCTGAGCTCGGGGCTCATCGCCGCGGTGCGACGCACGGCATCGATCAAGAGCTGACTCATGTGCAAGGTGCCGATCGAATGCTCGAAGCGACTGTGCCGAGCTCCGGGAAAGACCAGATGCACCAGGCCAAGCTGGCGAACACCGCGAAGGCGCTGCATTTCCCGGGTATCAATGATCCGGCCCTCGTCCGGACTGAGGTAGATATCGCCGTGAACGGCGTCTCGGATCACGAATCGCTGCATCCCGCGGACGATATCACCGCCGGCGCCAAGTCACGAAACGTTCCAAGATCTCTCCGGAGCTACGATCGGCAAGTTGGGCTTCGATTTCGAACCGAAAAGCCCCCAGTGCCCCCTACTTATCAGCCACCTTGCTCGTGCCGACAAAGGATCGACAGATCGGGTACAAAGCGCAGCCCCGACCGTCGGTCAGTCACGATTTCGACGGGCGAGCAGACTTCTCACCCATTCCGCACGGTGTTTGTGCATCGACTCAAGCGTGTTTTCCCCTGCCATCTTCCGAAGAGCAAGCATGACATCTGCACGAGCTTCCGGCGTACGGAACGACTGCACAACCTGGGCTAACGACTCGGCATCGCCCCTCTTGTAGAGCACACGCTTATCCACGCCGAGCTTCTGGTAGGGGGCGGAATCGGGGCAAATCGGGACGAGGCCCTGGGAAATCGCATCGAAGATGATCCGCGGCTGCTCCACGTTGAGATTGGTGATGAGCAAGATGTCGTGGCGCGAGATCGCATGGAAAAACGGGCCGGGGTAGGGATACGTGCCACCAAACCGCACGGCTTCGGCAAGCCCGGCCTGCTTGGCTCGCTGAATAAGAGCCGGCTTTTCTGCACCTTCTCCGAAAATCTCCAACTGCGCGCCCGGAAGACCAGGGGAGGCGTGATCGTGAAGCCAGCGCAGTGCATCGATCGCCAGATGAACCCCCTTCATCGGTTCAAGACGCGCCGCCACACAAAGGCTGAGGGAGCCTGAGCTGGCTGCCAGCTTCTCTTTCAGTTGCACCTCGCCGATAAGCTCATTTTCGGTAATCCAACTTGCCGTGCAGACGTATACCTCAGCGTCCACTTGCCCAAGCATCTCCACCAACCCGTAGCCCGTTAGAAACACCCCATCTACGGCATGAGCAAGACTCTGCACGGCATGAGTCATCCGAGAAGCCTGATGGCGCGCCCTGATCCTCCTGAGCAGGGATTGCCCCTCAGCATTCATGATCGTGGTCGCCGCGCGATTGCTGCTCACCCCCAAAATGGAGCAGAGACCAGCCGCCCGTGCCGCCTTCACAAAGGTCATCGCCGGCGACGAGAACAACCCGGGCTCCGGGCCAACTTGGACCACATCGTGCTCGCGGACCAGCCGCTGTAGAGCCTCAGCGTCCAGCCTGTCACGATCCACGACCTCGACCCCAGTCGGCAAGGGGGTGGAATCACCTTGCGCCGGTCCCTGCCTTGCCAGAAGGGTGACTCCATCAACTACCGCACACTGGCCTTTCAGGTCCCGCGCCCACAGATCGAGGGTCTCAAGCCCACTCGCCCCCTCATGGACAGGGATCGGCGAAAGAAGAAGGAGTCGGTAACTCATGCGCCCCAGCCTAACGGCTGCCCCCCAGGTAAGTCACGAAACCGCCCCCTCGCCAACTCGTGCAAACTTAGCCTAAGGAAGGCCATCGGCGCCTTGGTTTCCCCGACCCGCAATAGCCTCAATTCGGCGAGGGCGATCACTGACGGAATAAACGCCTAGAACGTAAGCGTCCGACGGTCGATTTGGAGGGCCATGGATTTCGTCCCAGCTCGCTACCAGCCTATCCAGGAGGAACGCCTTCGATCCGAAGAACCGTCCGAGTAGCAGACCTGCCCTCGCCCGCCTGTATGCCGAAGCCCCTGATGAGCAGCGACGACGTGGCATCAGGTATCCAAGACCTTTTTTACTACACTGGAAAAAGCAACAGGTCCACAATATCGTGTCTCCCTCCGAGGAGGTACCCGAGGAGGCAAGGAGCTACCCACCATCATAATATCGCAATGCAAACCACCATCCCTGGCCGTATAAATCACAGCCAGGCCACAGACACCGAAGCACTAAAGACACACCCCAACAGGTCAAACATATAATGGATCAAGAAGGACATCTTAGCCTGGAGGAACTGCGCAGAGAGCTTAGAGGACCCTTGGAAGCCGCTCTATCTATAGATCCAAATACAATATGTCTCGACCTCCTATGCGAGCCAAAAGACATCGTTACCGATGACACTCAAAAACTAATCATAAGAGACAACCATGGCCGCAACCTAGCTGTCTCCTTAGTCGCCTCCCCAGTCGCCCCCGACCTCGTAGGGAGAGGCATGCATATCGCAAAAGAAGCCAAAAAATTACTCGGGGACCCTTTAGGTAACGTCATCCTCACCCCCTTGGGAGAAGGGAAGGTCTGCGGCCGCGATTACACCATTCTCCCCTTTTGCCCACCAATGGGCGGAGGGAGAATTATGCGTCCCCTTTGGAAGATCTGGGCCCGACCAAAGGTAATAAAATGGCTGCTCCAAATCACTGACCACACAGCAACCCGCATTGCCCCTTCGGACATACCAACTGCCTTTGAAGCGCCACTAGACTTCCTAGCGACCTCCTCAGCGCTAAGCGCTCAGCTGCGGAGTGCAGCGGAGCTATCACTCGCACGACTACGAGCCGGTGAAATAGCCCCACGCTCTACACTCATGCATGGCGACCTGTGGGAAGGCAACATACTCCGCCCCCCATCTCCGGCCTTAGGTAGAATAAGAGCCCCATTTATATTGATCGACTGGCCCGGAGCGATGTTGCAGGGCTACCCTTTTTACGACCTCATACGAATCGCGGAGTCCATGAACTTCAGCGCACGCGCTCTGCGTCGAGAGATTTTGAAGCACACTAAGGTGCTCGGAATCGATGCCAGGGACGCCGAAGCCCATCTTTTATCGTCCCTAGGACATATCGGACTCAACCGAGGAGGATTCCCGCTGGAACGGTACGCGGAACTGAGCCTAAGGTGTTTCACCAGATTCCAACATGCCCTGAACCCAGAGTTCTAATCGAAAACGAAGACCGGACCACCCGGGCAAATCCGCCCAGCCACCGCAATGAGCAGTTAGTCAAACGTTAAGGGTCGATCGAGGTTGCCGCACAGCGGAAGCCTTCGGCCTTCGCCCCCCACTAACAGGTCTTTGAAATATCTGTAGCACAAAAGCTAGATCACTCAGACGGACAACCGGTCTTATCAGGCTGCTGAAAAGGTCCTGTCTAGATCTCAAGCCTGCATCGACAGCCTGAGATAACTCATCCCTGCTGTCGGCGAGCTACAGGCTTGTCTTCGTTTTCAAGGAACAACGAAGACTCGGGCATCCCGCGGACGATATCACCGCCGGCGCCAAGTCACGAAACGTTCCAAGATCTCTCCGGAGCTACGATCGGCAAGTTGGGCTTCGATTTCGAGCACGCCGCTGTCGAGGCGAATCACCGAATACTGAACGCGAAGGTGCTCGTAGCCATCAAGGTGGCTGGCCCCGGTCTCGGCCCGGGCGACGGGCCCGATCTCTCCGAGGGCTACAGGAGAAACGGCCTGCGTTAGCAGTGTGCTCATGACCGGGCGAGTCGTCCCGAACTGCATCAGGCCAAGTTTCTTGGCGAAGTAAGGACCAGCAAGGCCAGCGGTCACGCTCAGGATGGCGAGCAGCAGCGAGAGCAAACTGGCAGGAGCACGACGAGTCAGGACGACAGGGCGAATAGAAGGAGCTTTCCCCTTGGGGCCGGCACTCAACGGCACTCTCGCTCTCTTTCGCTCCATTGCTGGCTCCAGGTCTATGGGCAGCCCCTTGCCACCGACTCGCTCTATCGACTCGGATCCACCACAAAATGAGCCCTGACCGGAGCCGAAGCCTGGCCCTGGCTCCGAAACATCGATCGGAGCGCAGGGTTTCGCTGACGCTTTTTCAAGGAACTCTGCGGCCGCAACTCAAGCAAGCATCCCCATCAACGCATCGATCGCCTTGCGAATCCCCCGCTCGACCTCCTTGATGCCAGTGCCGACCATGTAGGCCGGTGTCGAGACGATGCGGTTCTTCTCATCCACGACAACTTCCTCGGCTGAGCAGTTCTGGTGCTCACAGCCGAGCGCCTCCAGCGCCTTGGCCGTGCCTTCGTCCGTGCCGATCGTCAGCTTGGGCCCCTTATCGCCCAGCACCTTGGCCAGGACAGCCGGAGCAATGCAAATAGCTGCAATGGGCTTGTTCTGCGCGTGCATGTCCAAGAGGAGCTTGGCGAGCCCGGGATGCACCTCGCAGTCCACGCCAGCGCTAGCGAAGTTCGACAGGTTCTTCGCCGCGCCAAAGCCTCCTGGCAGCACCAGGGCATCGAGATCCTCGGCCTTCGCCTCCCCGAGTTCCGAGATTTCACCCCGCGCGAGACGCGAAGCTTCGGTGAGAACGTTGCGCTTCTCCCCGCTCGCCTCAGCGCTCCGGTGATCGACGACATCGAAGTCGATATCCGGGGCAAAGCAGCGGATATCAGCACCCGCTTGCTCAAGCACCAAGAGGGCACAAACGGACTCGTAGATCTCGGCACCATCGAGGTAGCCACATCCAGACAATACGACGCCGACCTTTTTGCTCATCTCGTCTCGCTCCTTCATCTTCACGTGAGGAGGACGAGGATAACCGGGGAATCAGCGAGCAGCTGCGCCGAGTTCTAGGTGAAGTCGCCGGGTGCCGAGAACTGCCAGCTCGTGGCACTGCGGCCCCGCTCCGCTCTCGGGCACGCGCACGCGCACCTGGAGCCTTGCCGCCTTCGCCAACGGCAGAACGAAGGGCTGTGCCGGGTCATGCCTCACTGAGCGCCCCAGTCCGTCCCCGTCTCGATGCAGCGACAAGTCCAGCGGGCGCCCCAAATCGGGGTCAAAAAGCAGAAGCAGGCGATGCGCCCCCTTCGCCTCCATGTCTTGTGCGAGCTCGAAGTTCCGCTTCGTGCCACGACGCCCGGTAAAGCGCTCCCGGCTCGACAAAAAGCCCTCAGCCCCGACTTCGACCTCACTGCTCTTCCAGGGGAGCCCAACGCAATAGCGCCCCTCGGCATCTGTGCGCGCAAGCACACAGCCCATACCAAACAAAGCCTCAGGCAGCGGTAGCGCCTGGCTGCGGCGAAGCAAGCTCGGCCCCCAAGCAGGGAATCCGCGCCGTCCTTCACTGACGCGCACGAGGGCACCGGCTATCGGTCGACCCTCCTCATCGTGAACGACACCGCTCAAGAGGGAGCCGCGTTCTGGCTGCACGTGCACGACCCGGGGCGCATCGCGATCGACGAGCACCGGCTCACGAAGCACAAATCTCGGATGCGCGAGACCGAGCTCGAAGGCAACGGCAGGTGCGTGCTCGAGGACAAACTGCCCCCGCTCATCAAGAGAGATGGCGGCGAAGCTGCTCGGATCGAACCAAGGAGTGCGCAGCCCCGGCTCCCCCAGCGGCAGCGCCACAAGTCGTGCTTCTCGTAGCTCCGCAGTGGGCAGGTGCACGACTCCACGCACCGTCCGCCCGCGATCGAGCACGAAGCGCAGCTCAGGGCTGCGCTCCTGCGGAGAACTGACATGAACCCGCTCGAACTGCGCCGCATGGCCCTTGGCTTTCAAGATCAGCGGCTGGTCGCCTCCGGGCACCAATCCGCTCATCGCGAAGCGCCCCTTGGCATCACTGCGAGTGCGGTGCTCTCCGAGCGTGATCTCGGCACCAGTAAGCGGCATTCCGTCCTGACCGAAGACGGTCCCGTGCACTCGCCCGCTGCTGACCCAGACCAGGTTGAGTTCCTGCGGGGCTTTCGCCTGTAGCCGCAGCAAGCGTTGCGTCCGAAGCCCCCCACAAGCGAGTTCGATCAAGTGCCAACCACTGGGCAAGGAAGGAAGCTCAGCCTGCCCCTCACAAATCAGGCTGTGGCCCGCAGCGGGACCCGCCAAAAAGCGGAGTTCGAAGCCTGCGCCAGCACCCGCACTACGGCTGGTGATAGCGAGGCTCGCTGAGCCCCCCAGGCCCTCGCCGTTGCGCAAGAGGGCAAGAGCCTTCACTTCGATCTCGACGGAGAGCGGCTTGCCCTCTGGAAGTTCCGAGACCCCGGCGAGCCAGGAATCCTCTCTCTCCTCATCGCGGGGGAGCAACTCCGCCGTCGGCAAGGGTGATTGCCAAGCCCCCTCCTCGATGGCCGCCTGCACCGGCAAGGCCTCGACAAGCAGCCACAGCAAAAGCCCAAGAAGCAGCAGCACCGGGAGAAGGCTGCGGCGCCAGAGGCCGAGGGCAGGGGGAGGAGGGCTCGAAATCATCGGGAGGATCGGGGGAGTTGGGGGCAGCAAGCCGACGCAGAAGCCTACTATCCCTTGGCCCGCAAGGCGTCACCAAGTCGCTCCAAAGAAGGGAAGCCACAGCAGCACGGGCCTCTCTGCCCCATCCGCGACTCGCCCCGATTCTGTCACAGCTACCAAGCTTGGCCAGCAAAGCGTAGGTAATACGCCTGACGGCCACTAGCGTAGCTGGGGCCTAGCCCTTTTCACTTCTCCCGGAGTCTCCACCTTGCGCAGCTCTTGCCACCTATTGTTATTCGCGGCCTCCTTGGCCAGCCCCGCCTTCGCCCAGGGCGCCAGTCCCACCGAGGCATGGAATCGCTTTCTCGCCGAGCATGGCCCCCGCTGGACCGCGGAGTGGAGCCCGGCAACTGGCACCCCCAAGGCGATCTACGGCCAGGGCTTCCAGCTCAAGGCCGGCCGCATCGAGAGCATTGAGGAGGCAAGGGTCTATGCCCGGCAAACCCTGAACCGCTACTCAGATCTCCTCGGCCAGGGGGCTTCGGTCTTCGAAGAGCAGCTCGCCAACAAGACCCACCGTCTCTACAGCTTCGTCTATCGCCAAAGCTTCCGCGGCCTCGAGGTCATCGGCGGGCGGGCTGACCTGCGCATCCACGAGAACGGCGGACTCTCGCTCCTCGGCTCCGAAGCCTTCCCGGTACCCGATAGCTTCTCGATCGAGCCCAGCATCCCGCAGAGCCAAGCTCGGCTGACAGCAGAGCAGATCCACGATCTGCCGCAGGCAAAGCCCGGCAACAAGGATCGCCTCGTGATCTGGGCCGACTGGCAAGCCAAGCAGGCGAGCCCGATTCGCCTGGCCTGGGAGATCGACATCGACCACAGGGACTCCGAAACCGTCGGCAAGAGCTATATCGATGCGCTCACCGGCGATGAGCTCAGCTACCGCAACGACTGGCACGAGTGCGGCTTCTGCCTCTGTCAGGCATCACCTGTGCTAGAGGCATCGCTGGCCGGCCCTAGGGCCCCACTGCCTGCGCAGCTGATCCTCGGCAACCCCTTCCAGGGCCCACAGGCTGCCACCGTTACCGGCAAGGTCATGGCATGGGTCAACACCGGCAATCGCGCTATCGACGCGCCTAAGAACGTACCGCTGCGCAACGTTCTCGTTCGCGTCCAGGGTGGCGGCCAAGCGTATACCGATGCCTCCGGCAACTTTTCGATCTCCCACAGCGGCAGCAGTGCCGTCCCAGTCATCGTGGAGTTCAAGGGCCGGCGTATCGCCGTGGTTACCACCGCGCAGGGCAGCAATCTCTATTCGAAGGTCACGCTTACGCCAGGCACACCGACGACGATCCAGATTTACACCCAGCAGGTCGCAGAGTTTGATCTCGCCCAGGCGAACATCTATTGGGGCGTCGATGACATCAATGAGTGGATGCGCAGCAAAATCGGCCAGCTACCGAGCGCAACGGACCGTATCACCGGGCGGGCGAACCTGACCAGAACCTGCAACGCGTATTACACCCGTAACACGATCAACTTCTTCAACGCCGGTTCCACCTGTAACAACACCGCATTCTCAAGCGTGATTTATCACGAGTGGGGGCACGGACTCGACGACCGTTACGGTGGCATTTCGCAGACCGACGGTCTCTCTGAGGGATGGGCCGACATCATCGCCCAATATCGAACAGACAACCCCATCCTCGGAGAGTATTTCCGCAAGAATGGGGGCTATGTACGCACGGCGCTCAATACTCTGACTTATCCTGCCGGAGGATCGGTCCACAAGCAGGGCAGCACTTGGATGGGATTTGCCTGGGACCTGCGAAAAAATCTGATCGCAACATACGGCAAGGCGAAGGGGACGCAGATCGCCGAGAAGATCGTGCTCACGACTATCGCCAGCAATGCCCGCAACCAACCCAGCGCGGTGCGAGAAGTCTTCCTCGCCGATGACGATGACAGCAATCTCAACAACGGCACGCCGAACTACAAGGACCTCGAAAAGGCGGCACGAAAACGCCGACTTCCGTATCCGGTGAAGCTCAGCCAAAACCCTGGCACCTGGCAGGCTTTCGGAGCCGGCTGCCTCGGCACCGGCCAGCAATCTGGCACCTGCGTCCGCGTCAACGACACGGCAAGAAACCGTGGGCTACGCTCGCGTTCCAACCTGACCTACGCCCTGCGGATCAAAGCTCCAAAGCCGCTCGCGCTGAAGGGCTTCGAACTGAACACGAGTTCACGCAGTTCCGGCACGGTCACGCGAAACATCGCGGTATATTCCGCCGATGCCGCTGGTCGCCCGAATCAGATCCTCGGCACCGGGACCATGCAAATCGGCAGAACCCTGGGCTGGTACCAAGCCAAGCTGAAGTCTCCGGTACTGATCAAACAGAACCAGACCTTCTTCATCGCCTTCATCAATCAAAGCACGCCGATCCTCTGCTCGATTATGACCAGCGGCACCAGGGTCGCCTACTTCCGTAATGACGGCCCCAACAGCTCGTGGAACGGCCCACGCACGATGTATCCGTGGGCGTATCGCCTCAAGTGCAGCACGGCGAGCAAGGTGGCCCCAACCTTGACGAATAAGGGCGTCCCTGAACTTGGCAAGAGTTTCGACCTCGAACTCGGACTCGCCTCCGCCAATGCCCCGGCAGTCCTCTTCTTGGGTAGCTCCAACAAGTATCTCGGCAGCCTAAAGCTCCCCTTCGACCTAAGCTCAGCCGGCATGAGCGGCTGCAAGCTCTACACCTCGACCGATATCCTCCTCCCCCTGAACGCGAACGCCTCAGGCACAGCTTCGATCAACATCAAGATCCCGAGCTGGCCCGGCCTCGAAAACAACCTGTTCTATAGCCAGGTCCTCGTCCTGGACTCAAAGGCCAATGCACGTGGCCTCGTCCTGACCAACGCGGGCAGCTCAAAGATCGGCAAGGAGTAGCCAGGCCGATCTTGAATAAGGCCGAGCAGGAGAAGAGGGCCCTGAGCGCTTACACCCAGCCGTGAACTCCTACGCCTCTCTCCTGCTCAGCCGCCTGCTCGGCCTCGCGGCCAGCGCCGGAGCCCTGGCCCTTGCCGGCCGCTGCCTGGGTGACGCCGAACTCGTCCGCTTTCTGGTGGCGCTGGCACTGCTGCACATCAGCACCCAGGCCGCAAGCCTAGGCTTCCCAAGCATGGCGCTAGCCGAACAGGCACGTGGCCGCCCCGCAGCCCTAGTCTTGGCCCAACTCGCCCCCCGTATCCGGCGGCGATGGCTGCTGGCAGCAGGAGCTTTCGCCACGGCGCTCTTCCTGCTCGAGGGCACAGCGGCACCAGGACTCTTCCTCCTGGTCCCCCTCCACGCCCTGCTCCAGCTTCAACTCGCCGCAAGCCCCAGCCTCGTCCACGGCCGTGGACGCCCGCTGGCCTGGGCCGAAATCTCTGCCCGCCTGCTTAGCCTTGGCCTCGCTGGGAGCCTCTACCTGGCAGGACACGGGGGCAGCGGCCTTTGGGCGTTCAGCTTTGCAGTCGGAAGCCTCTTGCCGCCGCTTTTCCTCGCCGCGCAAATGCCCAGGGAGCTACGCAGGGCGCTCTATCGCCGCTCCAACCCGCCGACACCACTCCTGCGCCCGGCAGCCCTGCGCGAACTCGTCCTAGGCGAAGCCGCCCGCTCCCTTTACCTACAAGGCCCCCACCTCCTCCTCCGGGGGCTGCGGGAGCCGAGCTACCCGGCGCTCGGGAGCGCCTTGCGACTCACCAGCATCAGCTATATGGCCCCAAACGTGGTCTCCACCCTGATCCTTGGGCCACTGGGCCGCTTGCCGCGACGGCAAGCTCAGAGCCAAGTGCTGCGCCTGCTGCCGCTGCTCGCCCTGCTCGGGGTAGCAGGCGCCCTGGTACTGAGCCTCGGCGCAGAGAGCTGGATCGCCCTGTTCTTCCCCAACTTGGAGCAGGCCGCCGAGACCAGCGCCGCGCTGGCCTGGCTCGCCTGGACCCTACCCGCGGTATGCCTCTCCAGCCTGCTGCTGCCCTACCTCCTAGCCCAGCAGTGCGAGGCGCGAGTGCGAAGCATCTCCTTGCTCGGACTGGGCGTATTGGGAGTCCTGCTGGCCCTGCTCGGTACCGCTGCCCCGGCCACGGCCCAGGCGCTGCTGGCCTGCGAACTCAGCGTCGCACTGGGCGCCCTGCTCAGTTTTTTGCAGGAGAGAGCTGGCGAAGCCGCCCCTGTAGGCCAATGAAGAACTCAGCTATCGGGTCGAAATCCCGCGGCCACCAGTGTCTGATTCCCGCGTGCGAGTCGCCATCGACTACCGCCCGGCACTCTTCTCCCGAAGCGGCATCTCCCGCAGCGTACGCGAGCTGGTCCGGGCCCTCTCCCAATGCAGCCAGGACAGCGAGCTGGTGCTCTTCGCCCACGCATGGAAGCGAGCCCTCGACCCAAACTGGCGCGAAGGGCTGGCCGAGACCGTCCATGTCGCCCGCAGTCGGCTACCGGGCCGGGTCCAACCCTGGCTGGCGCGCCTAGGCCTCGATGCCCGCCGACTGGCCAAAGGCGCCGACATCTTCCACATCACCGACTTTGTGCAGCCGCCCCTAGGGCGAAGCGCGCGGGTGGTCATGACCGTGCACGACCTCGCCTTCCACGCCGACCCGCGCTTTCACGGGGCCAGCCAAAGCCTGCGCCTCGCTCGCCGCCTCGAGCGGCTCCTTCGCCACGACCCGCTGCTGGTCTTCCCGAGCAGGGCTAGCCGCGACGCCTTCGTCGCCCAATACGGGACAAAGCAGCGCCTGCAGGTCATCCCCTTCGGCAGCGACCACGCACGGCGCCAGGGCACCGATCCCGAGCGCGGCCGCCGCCTGGCCCAGCGCCTCCTCGGCAGTGAGGAGCCCTTCGTGCTTTGCCTGGGAACCATCGAGCCGCGAAAGAACCATGATGTGCTCCTGCATGCGCACGAGACCCTGGCCGAGCGCGGCAGGCCGCTGCCCCTCCTCGTGGTCGGCGCTCCGGGCTGGGAATGCGATGCGGTGCAGCATCGCCTTGCCCGGGGGCAGGAACGCTTCCCCCTCCACTGGGCCAGCACCCTCGAGGACGCGGACTGCTTCGACCTGCTCGCAGCCGCCCGAGTCCTCGCCTACCCCTCAAGCCTCGAAGGTTTTGGCTTCCCCCCCCTGGAAGGCCTCGAACTCGGCACCCCCTGCGTCGTCGGCGACTGCCCCGCCCTCAGAGAACAGCTGGGCGAAGCCGCCTGCTTCGTGCCCCCCCGGGACCATGAGTCCCTCGCGGAGCAGCTCCTCCGCTGCTACTCGCGGGAGGAGCTGCGCCGTGAGCAGCTCGCCGCCTGGGAGGCTCGGCACAAGCAGCGCAGCTGGCAGCGCTGCGCAGAGAGATACCTCGAAGCCTACCGCGAAGCCGCAAGCGACTGATTGCAGCTTCGCATTCCCAGCCGAGCCTCCGCACAATAGCCAAAGCCATGGACCCGATCGCCTTCGACGCCTCGTGCCTGGTGAACGAGCGATCGACGGGTGTCGAGCGCTCCTTTCTCATCACGCTCGAAGCATTCACCAAACTGCCAGACATGCCGCCGTGCGTGGTCTACCGCCCAGCTCAGAGTCGAACGGAACTCCCTCCGGGCGTGGAGATCCGAGAGATCCCTCGGCTACCGCTCAGCCTATGGCGTTCGACCCTCCTCCCGCGTGCCTTGCACGAAGAAAACGCCGCCGCCCTCCTGAGCCCGACCACGGCGCTACCGCGCCTGGCCCCATGCCCGCGCATCGCCACAGTGCACGAACTTCCCGGGGGCTATGCCGGGGCCCGCGAGCACGCCTTCGAGGAACTCCGCCACGAGCGAGCCATCGACGGGCTGCCACAGCGCGCCGACCGGGTCCTGGTGCCGTCCGAACACACGCGAAGGGATCTGCTACGGCGCAGCCCCGTCCTCGCCCCCCGCACCCGAGTGCAGCCGCAACCCCTGCATCCCTATTTTCTGGAGCCCTACCCGGCCGTGCCCTTCTCGGCGCGCCGCGGCCTGCTCTTCGTCGGTCAATCGCGACGGCGCAAAAACCTACCCCGCATCCTCCACGCATGGGAACAGCTCCCTGAAGCCCTGCGCCTGGAGCATCCTCTCTTCTGGGTCGGGGGAGCCATCGACGCCGGGGGGCAGAAAGGACTAGCGAGCGGCATCGAACTCTTACCCGAACTCGATCAGACAGAGATCGTCCACCGCATGTCCCTGGTTCGAGGCCTGCTCCTGCCCTCACTGAGCGAAGGCTTCGGCATCCCCGCTCTTGAGGCACTCGCCGTCGGCACCCCGGTTCTCGGCTCCAAGGGCAGTGTCACCGAAGAACTGTGTGGCGAACTCAGCACCCTCGTCGACCCCTATGACGTGCACGCCATCCTCATTGCCATGGAGGAGCTACTGCGCAGCCCGGCGGCATGGGAGCGCAGTTCGGCCTCCGGCCCCGAGCTGGCAGCCAAATACACCCCCGCCCTCAGCGCCGAGCACTGGCGCTCGGTGCTAGAAGAGCTGGGGGTCATGGGATGACGGGGCTCAAGGTTGGGATCGCCTGCTGGCTCCCGCTCGCACCACACTCAGGCGCCAAGACCCGGCTCTTCGGTTTCCTGCGCGGGCTGGCCCGTATCAGCGAAGCACAAGGTCATGAGTGGATCCTCCTCGGAAACTCCCGCTCTCCCGGATTTGCCCAGCTACACCAGCTCGTCGCCCAGATCCCCGGAGGCCAACTCTTCAGCGTCGCCATCCCCGAGTCTGGTCGCCAACGCGCGCTAGCCGAGAGGAGAATCCTCCCAAAGGTCTGCGAGGAGCTGCAACTCGACGTTCTCGACCTGCAAAGTCTCCCTGTCCCCCATCTCACCCAAACGAAGATCCTCACCACCATCCACGACATTCGTGACCGAGGGGAGTGGCGACGCAGCCGTATCCACAAGCTCCTCGCCAAGCCCCTGCTGGCTCAGGCGCTGAAGCTCAGCGCCCGGATGATCGTGCCGAGTCCCCAGGTTCGCCAAGAGCTCAAAGAGCTGCTGGGGGAGGACAGCGAGAAGCTGCAGGTGGTGCCTGCCGGCCTAGATCGACAAGAGCTGCAGGAAGAAACGCGGAAAGGGCCACAGATGCGCTTCTTCCTCAACATCGGCCGAGACGAAGCCCGTAAGCGCCTGGAGTTCTTGCTACGCGCCTACGCCTGGGCACTGGAGCGTAACCCCAAGCTGGAGATGCTGGCCCAAGTCGGCGCCAGCCGACGCCAGCGCCTCGACCGACTCTGTCGCCAGCTCGGCATCGAGCAGCGTATCGTCTGGATGGGCGAGCTCGACAATGCCTCACTACACCGGGTTCTGGATGACTCACTCGCCATGATCTTTCCCTCGGCGCTGGAGGGCTTTGGCCTACCGGTGCTCGAAGCGATGACGCACGGGCGTCCAAGCGTGGTCGCCAAAGGGGGCCCGCCCGCCTGGCTCGTCGGCGAAGGCGGCCTCCAGCTCGACGGGGACTCCATCGAAGCCTTTGGCAACGCCATGCTCCGCCTATCTGCCGAACCCGAGTTCTGCACTTCGCTCGGGGCTCTCGCCTATGAACGCGCTGCAGAATTTAGCATCGAACGCTGCACCCGCCTTTGGCTCAGGCAGATCGAAGCAGCGGCGTCGTCGCAGGTCTGAGGAGGAAACTCTCATGACTCAGGACGACGCCGCTGCCTAGCCCGGATCCCTCGTCGAGATCACTGAGCCTGAATCACTGATCTCCCAGGCGCTTCCCCTTGCGGACGCGCTCGATCTCCGTGCGAGAGGTCGCATAGGTCAGGAGCCCTAGGCCAATCGCCAGCAGGAAAGAGCCGGGAATAAACAGCACATCCTCAGCCACGATCCAGGCAGAGGCGCAGAAGGCGCCCCCCAAAAGAAAGATGATGAGCCCAGAGAGAAGGTAGCCGTCGCCGGATTTGCCCTTCCTGCTGCCGCCCTCTAGCTCCTGCGCCGCACCCTCCATCGAAACAAATCGCTGCGGCTCAGCGGCATCCTCGTTCTCGACGCGGTATCTCATCGCATGTGGGTCATGGAGCTTGCCACTCAGGATGCGCTCGACGGCGGCCGGGTCCTGGTAGCGTTGAACGAGTTCGTGCTTCAGCTTTGCCTCGATCTTCGCAACCTTCGTAATCCGCTCGTTCTCGATCGCGGTCACGATGATTCGGTACGCGAAGTACCCTAGGGCAGTCCAAAAAAAGTATGTCCACACGGTCCGTTCCTCCTCAGGCAGGCTCGAGAAGCTGCCCAGTGCGCGACTCTGTCGCGGCTATTGCCAAGTTTCCTGCCTCGGACTCACAGCAACAAGACAACAAGAACGAGAGCGGCGCCTTTCAACTCGCAAGCTTGAAGGCCAAGTAGGCGAGGCCGGCGCCGATTCCCAGGACGAGGAGGAAGAACCCGACGCGCTGCAGAGGGCCGCGCTGCGCCAGATCATCGGCATAGAACCCTCCCCGCTTGGGCTGGCTGTAGCGCAGCACCCCCGAGGGCAAACGGTGCGGGTCATCCTTCCCCGATAGCGGCGTCACCACCGCCGAATCGAGGCTCGGGCCCTCCTTCGCAGCCACGCGCGCAGGCGCCACACGAGGTTCCACCAACGGAGCCGCAGCCACGCTGGGCGCCGGCGCCTCGATACGCACCCGCAACTCGATCGGCCCCAGGGCAAAGACCGCCCCATCCTCCAGCCGAACCTTCTGCACCCGCTGCCCCTTGAGCTTGGTCCCATTGGCCGAGCCCAGGTCCTCCAGAAAGAGTTCATCTCCCTGGCGAACAAGCCGAGCGTGTCTGCGCGAAACGCCCTGGTCATGCAAGGTGAGATCACATTCAGCAAGCCGCCCGATGCTCAACTCGTCTACGACAACAGCTTCCTCACCAGCGGAGTTACCGGTCAGCACATACAGATTCACCCGAGGTTTGGACGGAGTCATGCAAGGGCTCTCGAACGAAGATCGCAAAGCGGCACCAGACGCAAGCGCCAAAGCCAGCCTACCCCAAGCCGCCTCCTGAGCCTCCGGGCTTTCGCTGAGCGATCAAAGAAGCCGGCAGGGCGGGTTTCTTGGCCCGCTGGCCTTAGAAATAGCTGCTGTTGGCGGAACCGGGGTTTTCGAGGAAGAGACCGTCTCCCTGACGAAGCAGCCGGGCGTGTTTGCTTGAGACGGCCTGGTCGTGCAACGTGAGATTGCAATCGGGAAGCTGCCCGACGCGCAACGCGTCGGGGGCCGCGGCTTCCTCAGCGGCGGAGTTGCCGGTCGGCACATACAGATTCACCTGAGCTTTGGACTCGGTCATGCAAGGGCTCTCGAACGACGATCGCGAAGAAGCGCCGGGCGCAGGTGCCGGGACCGACCCGACCCAAGCCGCAGTCTGGGTCTCTGGTCTTTCGCTGAGCTACCAGAGGAGCCGGCTGGGTGGGCTGCTTGGCCGTGGGCGATTTGAGGTCCTCCACGACCTGAGCTTTGACGCTCAGCGCGGCGAGATCGTCGGCGTCGTCGGGCCCAATGGCTCGGGCAAATCGAGCCTGTTCCGCAGCCTTCTTGGCCTCGAAGCAGCCCGCGGCGATGTGCGCCTGCTGGGGCTGCGCCCCGGTGCCCGCGAACTGCGCAAACGCATCGGCAGCAGCTCGGACGAGGGCTTGCCCTTCCCGGAATTCACCGCATTGGAGCTGCTCACCCTGGACGGGAGCCTGTCCGGCCAGCCACTGCACAGCGCCAAGGCCAAGGCCGAGGCCATGCTCGAACGCGTCGGACTCACCGATGCCCGGCGGCGACGGCATGGAGAATTCTCCAGCGGCATGCAGAAACGCCTGGCCCTGGCCCATGCCCTGCTCCTGGAGCCGGAGATCCTCCTCCTGGATGAGCCAACCGCCAACCTTGACCCCATCGGCATCCGCCTCGTCGCTGAGGAGCTAGGCAAGTTCCAGGAGCAAGGCGGCTGCGCCCTGGTCGCGACACACGGGCTGGAGGATTTCCCCGGGCTCTTCTCCCGCCTACTGGTCCTGCTTGAGGGGCGCCGCATCGCCTTTGGCAGCCCCGAGCAGGTGCTTGGAGAGCTCGATCGCTTCGAGCTGCGTTTAGAAAGCAACGACAGGGAGCTGCTCGCGAGCCTGGCGCAGAAGGCGAGCCAACAGGGCATCACCGGACAAAAGCTTGGCCCGCTCCAGCGCAGCCTCGGCAAGATGCTGGCCGAAGCCCAGGAACGAGCGGCGCCATGAGCAGCTGGCCGGTCCTGATTCGCTGCCTCGTCCGGGGGCTAGAGCTGTCCTCCTGGCTCATCCTCGGCGCCGGCGCCTTTCTGGCCCTGCTTCTGGGGCGGGATTTCGGTGCCCGCGGAGCCGAAGAGCAGTTCGGCCTCCTCGCCCAGCCGCTGTCCTGGCTCCCCCTCCTCGCCGTGCTCTGCGCCGCAGCGCAGGCTCTCCGCGTCTGGCCGGCACATTCGCCGAGCCAGCCCGGCTACCGCAGCCTTTGGCTCATGGGCGCGCCGATCGCCCGCTGCCGAGTCGCGGCCTGGCTCGGGGGCATGGCGGCGGGTCTGCTGCTCCTCGCCGGGGCGGGGCTGCTGCTCTTCCTCAACTTGCTCGGGCAGCCACATCCGGACTTCGCCCGTGCCTTTCAGGCCCGCTTTGCTGACGTCTTGGGCCGGACTCCCTGGATCTCTCGCCCTGGCGAATTCCAAGAGCTACGGGTGCCCAAGCTCCAGCAAGCGCGCCGACTCCGGCTGGAGCCGCTCTATGTCTTCGCCAGCCGGGAGCTGGCCGACTCCTGGGCGCCGGTGCAGGTGGAGGTCCTGGCCCTTGGCCTCGACGCAAGGTCGCAGGAGCCGCTGCGGCTGGGCAAGCTCACGCTGGCGGAACCGGGGGCCAGGCTCGATCTGGAGCTTCCTCCCGAGCTGCCCACGCCCTGCGCCATCCGCCTGGTGCGAGAGCCCGGGCCGCTGAGTTTCTCCGTTTCCTTCGAACTGGGTACCGCCACGGTCGAGCATGAACGGGTCGCGACCTGGCGCGCCAGCATCGAACTGGGGCTGCAATATGCGCCCTGGCTCGCCCTGGTGCTGTCGCTGGCCTTTCTGGTCGCCCGCTTTGCACCACCGGCCCTGAGTCCCTTCGCCTGGCTGCTCGTGCTGCCGGCCCTGGCCTCGCTCCCCGGACTCGAAACCCCAGCGACCCTGCGCTCGCTCCTACTCGGACAGGTCCCGAGCTGGGCCCAGCTTGGACGTGAGCCCTGGCTGATCGCCGGAGCCCTGCTCTTGGTCTCGCTGCTGCCGGCCCGGCCGCGAGTGGCTGCTGCGGACAGGAGTGGCGCATGAAGCTTCACAAGCCGCACAAACGCCTCGCCCTCGGCGCATTGCTCCTCGGTGTTGCCGCTGGAGGAATCTCCCTGTCCAAACCTCGCCCGGTCGCGGCCACCGAGATACTACAGAGCACGGGACTACTCCGCGGGCTCGCCGTGCCCTTCCTCTGGACCGGGTTAGGCGATGCCGCCCAGAAAGGAGAGCTCCGCCAAGCGCTGAATCTCGGCCGACTCCTGCTGCGAGTCGTCCCAGAATACGAAATGCTCTGGCAGGCCCTGGCCCTGCGCTACGCCTACCAATTGCCCCTGGCCAAGAGCAGCCCAGAGCGGGAGGCTGGCCGCCTCATGGAAGCCCTGGTGATCCTCGAAGAGGCGGGGCGCCGCTGGCCCCATCGGGCAGAGCCGCGCTCCCTGGCCGCCTTCCTGCTCTACGACCGCTGCCTGGGCCAGGGGGCCGCAGCGCAGGCCCGGCGCCGCGCTTTCGAAGAGCTAAGCGGCCTCGACACCGAGCAACAGGCGGCCAAGCTACTCGCAGCGGCGGGTCGCATTCGCGGCGCGCCGCTCGCGGTCGACGCACTCGCTCCCCAGCTGGCGCTCTCGACCCTGGCCCGGGGCGAACGCCAACTCGCAGCTCAGCTGCTGGAGCGGGCCGCCTCACTCTTGGCCGAATTCCCCGAGCCGGACCCAGCAGAGAGAGCCGAGGAGGAGATTCGCCGGCAGCTGTACCAGCGATTCGCCCGATGGCTGCGAGAGAACCCCTCCGCAGAACTGCCGCCCCAACTCCTGGAAGAGCTTCGGGAGGCCAGGCCAAGTGACCGATCCAAGGAAGATAGGTAGGACGAAGCCGCTCAGCGGCTTATCGTCACCCGTCGCCGAGCATTCATGAGGAGTAGGCCCCCTGCTTGAGAGTTTCGTCGAGCTCTGCTTGGAGTACCCCGAGTACCCCTACCTGATCATCTTCGGGATCCTGCTGCTCTGCGGAGTCGGCTTGCCGTTGCCCGAGGAGATCATCGCCATCGGCTCTGGCTACCTGAGCGCGAAGTACCCGGAGCTTGTACACCCCTGGATCGGCTGGGGCGTCATCGTCGGCTCGATCCTCATTAGTGACTCGATCCCGTTCTCGCTCGGCAAAGCCTTCGGCCCGCGGCTGCTGCGCCTGCGCCTGATGCGAAGCTGGATGCATCAAGAGCGGCTCGCTTCCTTCGACTCCTGGTTCAGGAATCACGGCAACAAGACCATCCTGATCTCGCGTTTCTTGCCCGGGATCCGGGTGCCGGCCTTCTTCACCGCCGGCTGCATGGGCGTCAGCTACCTGCGCTTCCTGATCCTGAACGGCCTGGGCGCCCTGATCAGCTCCGGGGCCTTCATCTTCCTCGGTAACCGCTTCAGCAACCAAATCGACCAGGTCGTGGACTGGGTCCAGGGCACCGAGCGGGGCCTGCTGATCATCCTCGGTGTCGGCGGCGCCCTCTTCTTGGCTTGGTGGATGTGGAAGAGCCACCGGCGCCGCAAGCTCCTGGGCGAGGATATCCGTGAGACCTTCGTCGAGCCGACCCGGCGTCGGCACGAGGTCCACATCCTCCCCTCGGCGCGCCGTCCCTTTGGACCACCGCCACCGCCGGAGATCGCCGCTCGCATCCAGAAGCGCCAAGACGAAGCGGACGGTGCGGAAGAGCCGGGCGAGGAAGCTCCCAAACGCACTGACGAAGCCCCGCGCAGCGGCATCGCTTCGAACCCTGCCAGCACCCGAGCAACGAGGGCACCGTCGAGCAAGCCTCAGGCCCAAGGCGGCGGTGGCAAGCAAGCTTGAGCCTCCCAAAGCGTGCCGCTAGTCTCCGAACCCTCCCTATATGCATTCGGGCCCGGATTCCGTCTACAAGGCCCGCTCCCACAGGTGCCGGATGCGGCTCGGCCTACTGGACCAAAAGCGAGGGTCGCCCTTCGGCCGATACTCCGAACGTGTATGCCCGAGCCAGCTCAGGAGCCATGAGCAGCTCTCTCTTACGCAACGACCCGACTGACACACTCTTCCCCGAGGAACCCCGATGACGTTCTGGACGATCCTGGCGCTCATCCTCTCCATGCTTGCACTGTTCTATGCGTGGACGCTGCAGCAAAAAATCATGGTGGAGGACGAAGGCAACGACACCATGCAGAGAATCGCCCGCCAGATCCAGGCGGGCGCCATGGCCTTCCTCAAGACCGAATACAAATGGCTGAGCCTCTTCGTCATCGTCGTCGCTGCGGTGATGTCTGCCGTGCCAGCGCTCGGCTGGAGGACAGCTATCGCCTTTATCTGCGGCGCCTTCGCCTCCGGCCTCGCTGGCTGGATCGGCATGCACACGGCGACCCGGGCTGCCGTGCGCACCACACAGGCCGCGCGCTCGGGCCTCTCCAAGGCACTCGACATCGCCTTCTCCTCAGGCACCGTCATGGGGCTTTGCGTCGTCGGCCTCGGCCTGGGCGGCATCACCATCCTCTCGATCATCTACGGTAGGACGGCGGCAGACCTCGAGAGCGTCCTCGGCTTCTCCTTCGGTGCCTCGTCCATCGCCCTCTTCGCTCGCGTAGGCGGCGGCATCTTCACCAAGGCCGCCGACGTCGGCGCCGACCTCGTCGGCAAGGTCGAAGCGGGCATCCCAGAAGATGATCCTCGCAACCCTGCGGTCATCGCTGACAACGTCGGCGACAACGTCGGTGATGTTGCCGGCATGGGCGCAGACCTCTTCGAGTCCTACGTCGGCTCGATCCTGGCAACGATGATCATGGGAGCGGTCATCCATTCGGGCGAGCTGCAGCCGTTCACACACGGCACATACAGCCACCTACTCGTGATCTACCCAATCGTCCTAGCCAGTCTCGGCATCGTGGCCTCGGTCGCAGGCACCCTCCTCGTCACGACCAACGACGAGAAGAAGCTGGGCCAAGCTCTCCACAATGGCCTGCTCGGCGCCTCCGGCGTCTTGATCGTGCTCATGGCCATCGCAACCCTCCTCGTGGGCCCCGCGATTTACAGCAAGGGGCTGAACGGCCCGGAACTCCTCTACGGCCCGTGGGACATCTTCCTCTCCATGCTCATTGGCCTCATGGTCGGCGTCCTGATCGGCAACGTCACCGAGTACTACACCTCCGAGAAGAAGGCGCCGGTTCAAGAGATCGCCCGCCAGTCACAGACTGGCTCCGCGACCAATATCATTCACGGCCTCGCAACCGGCATGGGCTCGACCTGGCTACCCATCATCCTGATCGCGGTCGGGATCTTCTTCGCCCACCAGCTCGCCGGGGTCTACGGCATCTCGCTGGCCGCCGTCGGCATGCTCTCGACCTTGGGCATCTCGCTGGGCATCGACGCCTTTGGTCCGGTCGCTGACAACGCCGGTGGCCTCGCGGAAATGGCCAGCCTGGATCCGGAAGTTCGCCAGCGCACCGACGCCCTCGACGCAACCGGCAACACCACCGCTGCCATCGGCAAGGGCTTCGCCATCGGCTCCGCGGCTCTGACCGCACTGGCCCTGTTCAACACCTACGGCGCCAAGGCCCAGGTTGAAGCAGCAGCCGTCGGCGGCAGCTTCAACCTCGATGTATCCAACCCGACCGTGATGATCGGCCTCTTCATCGGCGGCATGCTGCCCTTCTTCTTCAGCTCAATGGCGATGAAGGCGGTCGGCTCTGCAGCCAACAAGATGATCGAAGAGGTCCGGCGGCAGTTCCGTGACATCAAGGGTCTGCTTGAGGGCGAAGCCGAGCCAGAAGCCGCCAAGTGCGTCGAAATCGCAACCGCCGGCTCGATCAGGCAAATGGTTGCCCCCGGCATGCTCGCCGTCCTCGCCCCCATCGCCATGGGCCTGCTTCTAGGTATGTCCGCTGTCGGCGGCCTCCTTGTTGGCGCACTGATCTCTGGCGTCATGATGGCGCTCTTTATGGCCAACGCTGGTGGCGCCTGGGACAATGCCAAGAAGTTCATCGAGAGCGGTGAATTGGGAGGCAAGGGCAGCGAGCCGCACAAGGCAGCGATCGTCGGCGACACCGTCGGTGATCCGTTCAAGGACACGGCAGGCCCGGCGATCAACATCCTGATCAAGCTGATGACGATCGTCGCCCTTGTTTTCCTCCCCCTCTTCGCAAGCCCACTACTGGGCTAAGAAGCCGTTGAAGCAGCCTGCCTGGACGCCCAACGCGGCGTCCAGAGAGCTCCACTGAGATATCGAATGGTAGACAGCGAGCTACTCGTAACCCGCGCCATCCAGATCGCGCACGACAAAAAGGCCGAGAACGTCAAAGTCCTCGACGTCTCCGAGCGTATTCAAATCGCGGATTACTTCGTGATTTGTACGGTGCAGAACCGTCGCCAGGCCCAGGCGATCTGCAGCGAGATCGATTACGAGATGAAGCACTCCAAGGTGCCGAAGGCACGCATCGAGGGCTTCGACAGCGGCTGGTGGATCCTGCTGGATTACGACATCGTCGTGATCCATGTCTTCCACGAGGAAGCGCGCGACTACTACGACCTCGAATCGCTCTGGGCCGATGCCACCGATATCACCGAGCGTTTTGCCTCGGCCCTGGACGCGCCAGCAGCCAAGAGCGACGACGAAGCGAACAGGGACTGAGCCCCTGCCAGCTTCGGCGACAAAACACGCCCCTGCCTTCTTTCCTGCATCCAGGCCAGCGCCATACTGCTTCGACGATTATCGCCGAGTTGCTGATAGAGACGCGTCGCGCCCCCGAAGGTAGCTTCTTCGATATGCCCAAACAGGTGCCCGAATCCGGCCGAGGCCAAATCGGCACCTTGGAGCAGCACAAGCGATCCATCCTGGAGAACTCTCATCCCTGGCCGAGGCGCTACTGCGCCCTTCCTATCTGGTCCGCCGTGAGGGGTTCTCCGACATCACCTACGAAACCCTCCTGTCTTTCACAGGCAGCTACAAACAATATGGCTTCTTCGTCGTCGGCTACACGCGGCGCAAGAAAGACCAGATCCGAGACGAGTCCTGATGCTCAAAGACCTTTCCCCCCAATGCAAAGATGCCTTCGAGAAGGCCAGCGCCCTCAGCCAGGAATACGGTGAGTCTCGCATAGGGACCGCTCACCTCATCTACGGCCTGACCGGCGACCACCTCAGCCTGGGACACCGCATCTTCAATGACGTGAACATCTACCCCGAGATGTTCCGCGACCACCTCAAGAAGCTGCCGCGCGAGACGGCGGAACCGGACGAGAACGGCTGGGACCCGCGCATCATCCAAGCCTACGAACGCTCGAAGGACATCAAAAAGGCGCTGGGTGGCGGTCGCCAAATCATGACCGACCACCTGCTGATCGCGCTCTTGTCCGTGCGCTCGGGCAGCGCCTACGAGTGCATGCGTGAGTTCTCGGTCGAACCCAGCGAGATCATCAACGAAATCGTCGAAGCCATGGGCTTCGAGATCCACGAGTGCCCGGCCTGGGACGAATAATCTCGCGGGAGCAGGCACCGCTCTATGGCGGGCTCCTGCTCCTAGCCGGATTCCTGGCCGCGGTCCTGATCCTTGTCAGTGGCTGGGAATACGGCGCCGATGACGTCCGCTTCGTGCGTGAATACTCCACGCTCGCGGCGGACGGCGAAGTGGCCGTCGACTGGAGCCGTGTCGCGGCGGATTGGCTGGGTTCATGGGCCGGCAACCAAAACATCGAGTTCTACCGACCCGTCGTCTCGACGAGCCTGGCTCTGGACTTTGCCCTCTTCGACTTCAGCCCTGGAGCCAGCGCCGCGCTCAATGTGCTGCTGCACTTCGCCAGCGCCCTGCTGCTGTTCTTCCTGGCCCAGCGGGTCTTTCCTGATCCACGTTCAGGGCTGATTGCGGCCGCGCTTTTCGGCTGCACGCCACTCGCCCACGAGAACCTAGCCTGGGCCGTCGGCCGCTGCGGCCTGACGACTCTCTTCGGCATCGCCGCGGCCCTCAGCTTTCTGCGCGGCTGGAGCCAAGAGAAGCGCGGCCTACGCCTGCACGCCTGGCCGCTGTTTTGGAGCATCCTCAATCTGGCGACGATGGAGTCTGCCGTCGCCTGGACTCTGTTCCCTCTGCTCTGCCTCTTGCTCCGGATGACCTTCTTCCGGCGAGAAGAGCATCCCTCGCTGCGCGAGCTCGTCCTCCTCGCCCTGCCCTACCTCGCCCTACTGCCCCTCTACCTCGGCTGGCGCGGCCTGGTCCTGACTTCGGTCTTCGGCGACAGTCCGGTCCCGATGCAGCCGCAGTCGATCGGCGACTGGCTACTAGCGCCTCTGGAGCTGCTCTACGAGAGCCTGGTGCCCAGGGATGCCACGTGGTTCCACACCAGCCTGCAGCGTCGACTCTGGCACTGGCTCTGCCTCCTGCCTCTGGGCCTGGGGCTGCTGGCGCCGCTCTGGTTCCCCAACCCCAAGAGCGCCGGCTATCGCCGGGCACTGGGGCTCCTCCTCCTTTTCTGGTTCGCGAGCCGCGTGCCCAATATGGAGCTACGCATGGGGGAGGGCCTCGAAGCGAGCCGGGCCGCCTACTACAGCTATCCGCTCCTGGCCTTGCTGCTCGGGCTGCTGCTGGCGACCTCGCGCTACGCCTTCGGCCTCGGACTGCTCGCTGCCGTGGGCATGGCCTCCATGCTCTGGGGGCGGCTCGAAATCCGGATCACCGAAGCAGAGCACGGCCGGAAGGTCCTGCAGCGACTCGCCAACGAATGCCAAGGGCGAGAGCGAGCCCTAGCCTTCGTCAACCAGGTCAACGGCCAGCCGGGCGCCCCCTCCTACCATGCCGGCGAGCTAGCGCTGGCGCTGGCCCCACCCTTCGTCAGTAAGCGCATCGATGCTTTGAGCCTGCACCTCTTGATCGCTGGCCAACACCACGAAACCCATGTCGCCGCCGCGATCGCCGAAGCCGCCGGAGGGTTGGCTTGGTTCAAGAGCTCTCGCACTGGCGTGCGCCTGGAGTGGCCGGACCTGGCTCCCTACAGCAAGGCAGTGCCAAGGACCGGCCTCGACCTGCAGATCTCGGCGGAGGGGGAGCTGAACTTCGAAAGCACTGAGCTCCCTCCAGGCGAACTCGTCCTCTTCGTCGTGGGCGGCCCGGTGCCGCTCCGACTTTCGCTGCCGAGAAATACCCGGGTGAAGGCCTGGCCAGAAGCCGCGCGCGCGAGCTTGGCCAAATGGCGCCGACTCCTCGGTCCGGGCGCAGCCATCGCCGCAGTCGTAGAGCTGCGGCGCAAGGTGGATGACCATGACTCGGCCCTGCTTCGATCAAGCGTCTGCTTTGCGAGGCTGCCCCGCATGTGATTCCCGAGGAACACGTCTCGCTGGGCCGCGTCCTTCGGCGCCACGCTCACCACAAGGAGGAATCATGGCCCACTCTGTTCGACTCGCTGCCGCCTTGGCGCTGACCCTGCCGCCCATCGCCCATGCCCAAGGGCGGCAGCTACTGCCGCCGCAGCCCAGCGCCCGCAGCATCTCGCAGTCCGTGCAGGTCGAATCGACGCAGCTGCAAGTGCAGATCAAGGACGGCATCGCCAGCTGCAAGGTCAAGATGCTCCTGCGCAACGACAGCCAACAGCAAGCAGAGAAGATCCTCCTCCTACCCATCCCCAAGGGAGCCAGCGCCGACGGCCTGGAAATGCTGGTCAACGGCCAGCCGACCAAGAGCGAAGTGCTCAGCGGCAGCAAGGCCCGCAGCATCTACGAGGACATCGTTCGGCGGCGCCGCGACCCGGCCCTCCTCGAATACGTCAGCCAGAGCACCCTTCGACTGCGGGTCTTCCCCATTCCGGCACGCGGCAAGCAGGAAGTGAGCCTGCGCTATCGACTACTGCTCCGCGAGAGCGGCGGGCTCTACGCCTTTGAGTATCCGACCCGCGCGCTTGAAGCCGGGCAGTTCTCGATGGATATCGCCATAGAGACCAAGCAGGGGCTCAAGAATATCTACTCGCCCATCCAGGGCTGGGATATCGCCCGCAAGGACGAGCACCACGCACGCGCAAGCTTCGAGTGCAAGGGGCGGCCAGTGAAGGATCCGATCATCTACTACAGCCTCGATGACCGTGACTTCGGCCTAGGCCTCCTCACTTACCGCCCAAAGGGCAAGCAGGGCTACTTCCTGCTGATGCTCTCGCCCAAACGTGAGTGGGAGAACGAGGAGGAGCTGAAGAAGAGCGTCACCTTCGTCCTCGATACCTCGGGCTCGATGCAGGGCGCAAAGATCGAACAGGCAAAGAAGGCGATGAGCTTCTTCCTGCGCAGCCTGAAGCCACAGGACCGCTTCAACATCGTGCCTTTCGCCACGGAGGCCCGCCCCTTCGCCGCAGCGCCGGTCGATGTCAGCCCGAACAAGGTGCAAGAGGCCCTAGCCTTCGCTTCCGGCATCGATGCTCGCGGCGGCACCAATATCCACGAGGCACTGACCTTCGCCTTGAAGTCGCAGCAGAAGAGCGAGCACGTGCCCATCGTCGTCTTCCTCACCGACGGACTCCCCACTGTCGGCCTGAGCCAGGTGGACGAGATTTTGCGCGACTGCCGCAAGGCCAACGCCAGCCAGGCCCGCGTCTTTGTCTTTGGTGTCGGCCACGACGTCAACACCAAGCTGCTCGACAGCTTGAGCCGGGATTTCCGCGGCGAGCGCGACTACGTCCGCCCCGGCGAAAATCTCGAACTCAAGCTGGGCGCGCTCTTCGAGAAGATCGCCTACCCCGTGCTCAGCGACTGCCGCATCGAATGCGACAAGGTGCAGCTATCACAAATGGCTCCAAAGGCACTGCCCGACCTCTTCCGCGGCAGCCGCATCGTCGTGGCGGGTCGATACAGCGGCAGTGGCCCGGCAGCAATCCGCTTGCAGGGCTTGGTCAATAAGCAAAAGGCCAGCTACGTCTTCGACGCCCTCTTCCCCGAGCAGGCCAGCGAAGACGACTTCGTCGCCACGATCTGGGCACAACGCCGCGTCGGCGGGCTACTCGAGGCGATCCGGCTCAACGGCCAAAGCCCCGAGTTGATCGCCGAGATCCAGCGCCTGGGTAAGGAATACGGCATTGTCACCCCATACACCTCTCACCTCATCGTCGAGGAGAAAGAGCGCGTCGCGCGGCGCTTCCAGGCGGGCGGGCAGCCCCGGGTGATTTTGCCGACAGGCAGCGCAAGCGATGACCGCCTACGCGAAGAGCTCCGTCGCGTCGGACACGCGAATCCGGACGCCGCTCCACAGCGAGGCTTGGGCTTTTCGGGTGCGGACAAGGAGTCCCCGCAGGAACCAGCTCGCCAGGCCAAACAGAAACTCGCCGGTCTCAACAGCAAAAGCCAAGGCAAGGCTGCCGTCGACCAAAGCATCGACACCGGTCGACTCGCCTTCCTGAGCAGCCTGTCGCAGAAGCGCCGCGACAAGCTCTGGAGCACACAGCGGGTCGCAGGGCGAGTGCTGCACTTCGTCGCTGGCATCTGGGTCGACAGTCGCTACCGCCCCGAGCACGAGAACAAGCTCGAGAAGATCGAAGCCTTCTCCGAGGCCTACTTCGCCCTGCTACGGGCCCAACCAGAACTCGGCAAGCTCTTCGCCTTCTCCACCTCGATCGTGACCATCGTCGGCGAGCGGGCCATCCAAATCATCCCGGCGAAGCCGGCGGTAAGCGGAGCCAGCGACAAGTAAAGGCCAGGGTACCACCCTCGCCCTCCCATGGGTTCGGGTGGGGCATCCCGTCGCAAACGGCGCTATGTCGCCGTGCGCATATTTCTGGCGGCCTGCTAGGATGCTCCACCCGAATTTCTTTTCTGGAGTGCCCCGATGACCAGCCTCAGCAGCGCCGAGAGCACGATCGATCCCAGCCTCGACCTCTTCGAGGAGATCGAACGGCTTAAGCACGAGCGCAATGCCATCATCCTGGCGCACTACTACCAGGACCCGGACCTCCAGGACATCGCCGACGTGCTCGGCGATTCGCTGGTGCTGGCGCAGGCAGCCAAGAAGGCCAAGGACAAGGACATCATCCTCTTTCTCGGCGTCCACTTCATGGCCGAGACCGCCAAGATCCTCTGCCCTGACAAGACCGTCATCCTCCCCGACCTCGAGGCTGGCTGCTCACTCGCCGACGCATGCCCCGCCGAGAAGCTCGCCGCCTGGCGCCGAGAGAATCCCGACCATGTCGTCATCACCTACATCAACTCAACGGCAGCGACCAAAGCCGAGAGCGACTGGATCTGCACCTCCAGCAATGCCCTCAAGATCGTCAAGCAGGTGCCGACAAACCAACCCATCCTCTTTGCCCCCGACCGCAACCTCGGTGCCTGGCTAAGCAAAGAGCTAGACCGCCCGATGGACTACTGGCCCGGCAGCTGCATCGTCCACGAGACCTTCAGCGAGCGAAAGATCATCGCGCTCAAGGCCCAGCACGAGAACGTGGAGTTCATCGCCCACCCCGAGTGTGAAAGCCACGTGCTCCGCCACGCTGATTTTGTCGGCTCGACCAGCAAGCTCCTCGAACGCGTGCAGACCAGCCCGGCCCAGACATTCATCGTCGGCACCGAGATAGGCATCCTGCACGAGATGCGCAAACGCTCGCCGGACAAGACCCTGCTCGAAGCCCCCATCGATCAGCGCGAACTCGAAGACGGCAGCTGCGGCTGCCAAGAATGCCCCTTCATGAAGCTCAACACCCTGGAGAAAACGTACCTGGCGCTGCGCGACCTAAGGCCCCAGATCCACGTCGACCCCGAGCTTCGCAAGCGGGCCCTCCTGCCCCTCGAGAGAATGCTCCAGGTCAGCTAAGGCGCACGACCTGGCTCTCTACCTCAAGCCGGATCGTGCCGCGCAAACCCAGCCCATCGAGGATGCGAAGCCACTGGACCCAGGGCATGGGCAGTTGCGGATCGAGGCTCCGCGCCATCAGCAGCATCTCGTGCGTATGCTCCAGGAGGTTCTCCGGGATGTCCCCCGTGATGTCACGGCCCTCTGGCGCAGACCGCGAGCCCCCGCCCATCGCCCGCTGCATCACCACCTCTGCCCGGTTCAGATAGTAGCCCGCCGGATGCCCTCGCTCCCACCAAGGGAAGCGCGAACGCGCTGCGAGAGGATCCACTTCACCGAGTTCATCGCAGGCAAAGTCCTGCATGGCACGCTCGACCACCAGCTCGTCATTGTGCCACCAGAACCCCGTATCGTCGCAGCATTCAGCATCCTGCCAACGCAGGCGCAGATCGATGCCCATAGCGCGAACGAGCTTGCACAGCCAAACGTGGTAGCCCGGTCCAACCGCCGTCGTCTCCGCCTGTAGCAGCAAGCCGCGCTGCGACAAAGTGAGCCGGAGAAAGCCCAAGCTGGGATAGAACTCGAAACGGAAATCCGTGGGGCCGAGACCTTCCACCCCAAGCAGCAAATGCCCAGAGTGCTCGCTCAACCATTCCCGTACCCGCAAGAAGAGTTTCCTCTTCGACGGCGGCCAGAACCAAGTCCCGGCACGAGCGACCAAGCGAATCTGGATCCCCACCTCAGTCGCGGACCTCAACCGAGCCGTCCGCCTTGCCTATCAGGATGCGTCCAGCAAGCCCGACAAAGAGCCCGTTCTCGACGACGCCCGGGATCATGTTGATCTGGCGCTCAAGTTGCTCGGGATCTTCGATGCCATTGCAGCGGCAGTCGAAGATGTACATGCCATTGTCGGTAACGCTGACCTCGCCACTTTCCTTGGTGCGCAAGAAGGGGGTCAGACCAAGTTCTTGGAGCCGAGCCTGCACCAAGGGCTCGGCAAAGGGCAGGCACTCGACGGGTAGCAAGAAGCTTTTCCCGAGCATATCGACCATCTTGTTCTCGGAGACGATCACGATGAGTTCCTGGCTCGACGCCGCCACGATCTTCTCGCGCGTCAGCGCCCCGCCTCCGCCCTTGATCAGAGCCTTTCCGGGGCCGACCTCATCAGCGCCATCGATGCAGATGGCGGGCTCAGGCTCCGCCTGCAGACTCGCCAGAGGGATACTCTGCCGACGGGCCTTCTGCTCCGTGTCCTTCGAAGTTGGAACACAGGTCACACGGAGATTTTCCTGGTCGATACGCTCCGCGAGCCGCTCAAGCGCGAAGAAGACCGTGCTCCCCGTTCCCAAGCCGACCGCTTGTCCGTCCTCGACCAGATCTGCCGCAAAGCGGCCTACGGCTCTCTTCGGGTCCATAGTTCCTCCAGGGCCCGGATGCTACGCCAGCAGCCTTCCCCACCCAAGCTCATGTGCCGCCTGAGCAGAACCTGCGCAGGGGCTCCCCATAGAAGTGCGCAGCCATGCGAGGTTTAGGCCGCGACTCCTTCTATTGCATCGGAGCGGCCTAGCCCTAAGGTTTTGCGCCAATCGTTCGCAATTAGAGCCCATGAATCGGCCAGCCTCCAACTCTAAGTCCATCGAGCCATGCTCTGAAAAAGAGCCCAGCGTCGACTCGTCAGAGGAGCAAACGCGCGCTTCTGACGCCACCGGTCGATACATGACGCTCGCGGAACTCCCCATCCTCGCCAAGGCCCGCATCGTAAGCCTTGAGGGCGGGAGCGATGACCCCTCTCGTCGACGACTCCTCGAGCTTGGGCTGCACCCAGGCACCGAGATCGCGGTCTGCCACCGAGCTCCCCTCGGTGACCCGCGCTGCTACGGATTCCGCAGCACACAGATGTGTTTGCGGCGCTCCGAGACGAGCCGTATCCAAGTCGAACTCCTAAGCCTCCCCGCCTGAGCCTCGCCGGAACCGCGTGTTCCGGCGCAGTTCTTTCCTGCGTCGTTTTCTTTCCTGCGTATTCCTTCCCTGCGGAAACCTTTTCGTGACCGAGACCGATATCCAGTCTCCGCCGAGAGCGCTGCGTATCGCCCTCGTCGGCAGCCCCAACTCGGGCAAGACCACCCTTTTCAATTCCCTCACCGGTCTACGGGCAAAGACCGGCAACTACGCTGGCGTCACGGTCGAACGCAGCACCGGCCAGCTGATGAGCCGCTCGCGCAAGGTCGAACTCATCGATCTTCCCGGCACCTACAGCCTCGACGCGATCAGCGAAGACGAATCGGTCGCGATCCGGGTCCTGCGGGGAGAGTTCGCCACAGAGAGCCCGCCGGACGGGGTCGCCTGCGTCATCGACTCCACAACCCTCGAGCGCAGCCTACCCCTGCTCGCCGAAGTGCTCGCCGTCGGCCGCCCCACGGTCCTGGTCCTGACGATGATCGACGAGCTCAAGGCTCGTGGTGGCGACATCGATATCTTCCGACTTCAGGACACCCTCGGTATCCCGGTCGTCGGCGTCGTCGGCACCCGCGGCATCGGCATCGCCGACCTCAGCGACCTGCTGATCCAGCCCGACAAGTGGACACGCCACAAGGTCGCCCTGCCCAGCGACATCAGCGATCGCTTCGCCTGGGCCGATCGCGTCCTCAATGACTCCACGCGCACGAGGCCTCAGGAACACAAGTTCACCCGGCGACTCGACAAACTCTTGCTGCACCCGATCCTGGGTCCGCTGGTATTCCTCGCCTTCCTCGTCGTCTTCTTCCAGGCCATCTTCTCCTGGGCCGGTCCCGCGATGGACTTCTTCGCCGGAACCATGGACGACCTGGCCGACTACATACTGCAGCAGGATGGCAGCGACAGCGCCTTCACCTCCCTGCTCGCCAACGGCGTGATCCGTGGCGTCGGCGGCGTCATCGTCTTTTTGCCCCAGATCCTCCTGCTCTTCGCGGTCATCCTCTTCCTCGAAGCCTGCGGTTATATGGCCCGCGCCGCCTTCGTCATCGATCGCGTCATGGGCTGGATCGGACTCGAAGGCCGCTGCTTCATCGCCTTGCTCTCGAGCTACGCCTGCGCGGTGCCGGGCATCCTCGCCACTCGCACCATCCCCAACCCCAAGGACCGCCTGGCGACGGTGCTAGTGGCACCTCTAACGACCTGCTCGGCGCGGCTACCGGTTTATCTACTACTCATCACCGCCTTCGTGCCGGCCGACCCACTCATCGGCCCCTTCGACATGCGCGCGGCGACCCTCTTCGGGCTCTACCTGCTCGGCGCCGTCTCCACCATGGTCTGCGCCGCCATCCTCAAGAAGGGCATGCTTCGCGGCGCCAACCTGCCCTTCTACATGGAGCTTCCTCCCTACCGCCTCCCCTCCCTTCGCTCGATCGCGCTCGGCGTCTGGGAGCGGGCACGGGTCTTCATCGTTCGGGCAGGCACGGTCATCCTCGCGGCTTCCGTCGTGCTCTGGATCCTCCTCAACTTCCCCAAGCAGGAGGCCAAACCGGGCATGGACGAAGCCCAGGCCCAACGCATCCAGCTTGAGCAGAGCTACGCCGCCACCATCGGCCGCAGCATCGAGCCCATCTTTGAGCCGATGGGCTTCGACTGGCGTGTCAATGTCGGCCTGCTCGGCAGCTTCGCCGCCCGCGAAGTCATGAACTCGACACTGGCGGAGATCTATGCCTATAGCGGCGACTTAGAAGAGGTCGACGGCTTGGCCTCGGTCATCACCGCCAAAGACCCGGTCACCGGCAAACCGCCGCTCGAACGCGCATCGGCCTTCGCCCTCCTGGTCTTCTTCGTCTTCGCCCTGCAGTGCATCTCGACAATCGCCGCGATCCGCCGCGAGACGAACTCCTGGCGCTGGCCCCTCTTCGCCCTTGCCTATATGACCGCTCTTGCGTGGGTCGGCGGCTGGGTGACCTATTGGCTCACTGCCTGAGCAAAGGGCCGGCTGGCCCGACTCCGCACGCGCAACGAGGACCTAGCGATGAGCCAGCAAGACCAGCCTTTCCCGCAAAGCGCGGGGAGAGATCCCCGCAGCAAAAGCGCAGGCCGAAGCCGCCAGCCCAGCCCAAAAAGCAAGCGAAGTAGCCCCCCCTGGGTCTACCTCGTTCTCGCCCTCGTAGGCGTCCTGGCCATCTTCCTCACCTTGGCCCTCGAGACCGCAGACAAAGAGGCGGCATCGGCGCCGGTGCCGCTCTTCGCCAAGGTCGTAGGGCGGGACCAGATCAAGATGCCCAAGGTGACGGTCAACTTTCACCCGGCAAGTGACCCGGAGTCGATCGCGCACACAAGCACGACCGACTACCGAGGCATCGCCGACCTGCCAAAGGAAAAGGCAAAGGGTCGCTTCTTCGTCGTCGCCAAGAGCATGACGGGGACCATCGGCATGGGGCAAACCCATGCGGGCAACCACGAGCTGACCATCATCGAGCTATTGCCGCCAAAGCCCGTCATAGGCAAGGTCGTCGACGCCGAGGGCAAAGCCATCGAAGGCGCCAAAGTCACTGCTCGCTTCCTTGGTCCGGGGAGCCCCAAGCTCGTCGAGGCCACGAGCAAGGCAGACGGTGAGTTCCAGCTCTACCGGCTCTCGACCAGCCTACAAACGCTGCTGCTCCAGGCAGAGGCCAAGGGCTTTGCCCGGCAAGACTACGAATACAAGCGCGAGGCATCCGCCCCCCTGATCATTACGCTGGCCCGCACCATGGAACTCCAGGTCAGGATCCTGGACAGCAACGGCAAGCCCATCGAAGACATTCGCGCGACGGTCCAAGACCAGCCAAAGCTCAGGTCCGTCAGCGACATGTTCGGCCTTATGTTCTTCCCCAATCTCGTGGAGAAGAAAGCGGTCACCCTCCAGATCGAGGACCCCAAGCGCACATACCGCTTTCGCGATGACCTCATCCCCCGCCCCGAGCCCTACGACTTAGTGCTTGAGGAACCGGCGACACTGGAAGGCATCGTCGTCGATGCGAAGCAGCAGCCGCTAAGCGGCATCACCATCAAGCACCGACACGGGCCCCGCGCCTGGGTTCGAACGAGCAGCGGGCCGGACGGGAGCTTCCGGATCGGCGACCTGCCCTCAGGCGAGGTCTGGCTCGAATATGAGCTCGGCGACGGGACCACGAAACGCTTCACCGTCCCAATGCAGCGCGGCAGCACCCGCAGCGGCTATACCGTCCAAATCACTCGTTAAGCCCGGCAAAAGCCCCAGCGCCATCAACACGCCATCAACAACAAGAGCAGCTCTCAAGAGGGCTAACGTGCACCGTCACGGTGCGTACGTGTTCGAGCCGCTCCTTGATACGGTCCTCGACACGATGGGCAATGCCGTCGGCACTCCGGAGAGAAAGCTCCCCATCAACACAGATATCAGCGTCAATATTGAAGTAGCTCCCCACCGGATGGATGCGTAACTGCTCGCAGCAGGCGACGTCAGGATCCTCTTCGATCACCAGGCGGATCTCTTCGCCCATGCCCGGTGGCGCCCTATCCATCAGGATATGCACGTTGTGCATGATCGGCTCGATTGACATCCAAGCGATGTAGAGGCCGACAAGCACAGCCGCAAAGGGATCGAGCCAGAGCAGGCCAAGCCGCGCGCCGAAGATGCCGGCAAAAACCGTGAGGCCGACCAAGACGTCGGCTCTATGGTCGCGGGCACTGGCGAGCAGCGAAGGCGAGTTCAGCCTGCGCCCGACCTTGATCGTAAAACGGTAGAGCAGCTCCTTGAGCAGGATGGTGGCAGCCGCAACCCAGAGCGCAAGCTCGCCCGGCGCCGCTTCCCGAGGCTCCAAGAAAGCCTTGGCGCCTTCGAGAAAGATGAAGAAGCCCGTCGCGCACAAGAGCCCGCCGACCAAGAGACCGGCGACACTCTCGGCATTGCCATGCCCGTAGTTGTGGTCTTCGTCCGGTGGCTTGCGGGCGTAGAGGTAGCTGGCAAAGACCGCGGCAGTGGCCAAGACGTCCCCAGCGGAGTTGAAGCCATCCGCAGTCAGAGCAGCACTACCGGCAAGCCATCCCACCACGAACTTAGCCACCATCAGCACCGCGTTGATGGTGATCGCCAATACATTGGCAAGTACGCCGCGATCCATCGAGCCAAGAGACATTGCCCGGTAGGGTAACCGTCCCAAGGCCACGCGGAAGTAACCGTTAGCCGGCTGTTGAAAAGGCTCGCGAGTGACAGAGGGCAGAATCCGGTGGCTTTGTCCCCGTGCGCCGTTTTCAACGGCCAGCTAGGAAACAGAACATGTACAAGTCGCTAGCAATCCCCCTGCTCTGCTCGGCGCTGCTCGGGCTCTCCCTGCAAAGCCAGCAGCCCGAGGCCCCAAAAAAGGCAAGCGCCAAGCAAGTGAAGAAACCGGAGCTGCCCAAGCTCGACCCGGCTAGCCCGCCAAAGCTGCCCCAGAAAGCCAGCTCCACCGGGCAAACGCCACGACCCCAGCAAGGTGAACGCCGGGACCTCGTACAGCGGTTTCCACAGCGCAACCCCTTCTTGGGCGTATGGCGGATCCAGAAGTCCGTTCGCCACAAGAGCAACTCCACCCGCATCACCAATGGCTACGCGATCTTCACCAAGGGCTACTTCTCGCTGCACGTCATCCAGACTGGAGCCTTCGACAGGCGCACCGCCTTCCAGTCCTCGATGCGGACCTGGCGTATCGAAGCGGGGCACATCATCACCGGCAGCCTCGTCGGCGTCCGCTCCGGCAGCCGCGCACAGCCATTGCTACTCGAAGCCGGCGGCCTGCAAGAGAAGCGCCGCTTCCTCTTTCTTGGCCCTCGGCTCCTGCGCATCTATCAGTCAGCGCAAGACTACCTCGAGCTGATCAAGGTCGAAGACCTGCAATGATCAGCTCCGAGTAGAGCGCTGCCGCATCCGCCGCAGCATCGCCAGCAACTCGTTATCGCCAAAACGCCCGGTCTTGCCGAGGAGGATCGCGACTGCGAAGAACACCAGGCCCGCCAGAGCAATGGGGGCGAGCAGCTCAAAGAGGATACGCACGACGAGTCCCTGCTTGCTTCCGACCAGCTCTGCTCCTTGGCCTATGGCCCAATAGGCGAACCCCGCCATCGGCAAAGCAGCGAGCAACGCCTGCAGCACCGCCTGCCGCGAGCGTTCCAAACGCGGCAGAGAGTGCTTCCTCCCCAAAGAGAACAGCAGCGCCAGGGCATTGGCCGTGGATGTAACCCCAGAGCAGGCGGCGAGACCGTAGGTCCCATAGAGCGGAGCCAAAACCAGCTGCAAGACGAGGTTGACCCCAAAGAGCAGCAGAGAAATCCGCACAGGCGTGCGCATATCGCCGAGCGCGTAGTGGGCCCGCGCCAGCACCTGTACTCCCACAAGCCCCGGAAGCGCCAACGCCAGGATTTGTGCCACATGGATGGCCTCAACCGCATCCTCGCCACCAAAACGGCCACTTACGAAGAGTACTTCGACGAGGGCCGGCGCCGCCGCGATGAGCCCGAGGCAGGCCGGGATCGCGAGGAAGCTCCCGCTGGCGAGGGCCTTGTCCAAAGCCGCCTGCATCTCGGCGCTTTCGCCTCGACTCCCATGCAAAGAAAGCAAAGGAAAGACCGCCGTGCCGAGCGCGATCCCGAGCAGTCCATGGGGAAACTCAAGCAAGCGATTGCCGAGGAACATCACGCTGTTCGCTCCGACCTCGGGCACGACGAAAGCCGCGATCAGCTGGGTCACCAGGGCACTCATCTGCACCACCGAGAGCCCGAGCAACATGGGCAGCATCGAGCGAGCTACCCGGATCAAATCGGCATCCTTCCAGACCAGCCGCGGTCGCGTTAGCAGGCCGCTTCGCCAAAGCCCGGGTATTTGTAAGGCCAGCTGGGCAAAACCCCCGACGAGCACGAAGCCCCCCAGCCAGATCGCGCGATCCCCGAGGCTGCCCTCCTGCCTCGCGACGACCAAAATGCCTCCGATCCAGAACATGTTGAGCAGGAGCGGCGCGAGGGCTGGGAGGGTAAAGCGGCCGCGAACATTCTGCGCAGCTGCCATCAGGGCGACGATGCAGATTGGCACGACGTAGGGCAGAAGGACAAAGAGCAAGGCGCGCAGCACGTAGGCATAGCTCTCGCCTTCAGCCGGGCCAGCTGACTGCGCCCCCCGGGCGAGAGCAGCCTCTGGCAAGAGCGCGACGACACCCCAGGCTATCGAGAGCAGCCCAAGGAGGACCACAGCTAGAGCCCCGGCGACGATGGCAAAACTACGCCGCGCAGCCGCAATACCGTCCCGATCGAGGCGTTCGCTCAAGACCGGAACAAAGGCCGCGGTCAACGCCCCCTCACCGAGCAAGCGCCGGAAGAGATTGGGGACGGTCCAAGCCAGGAAGAAGGCCCCGGCCTCTGGGCCACGCCCAAACTCCGCGAACATGAGGCGATCGCGCACGAGCCCCAGGACTCTGCTTGCCAGAGTCCAGAGCGCAATCCGCAGCGCCGCCGGCAGAAAGCGCCGCACTCCTCGTTCAACCGCCATGCGGCAGATCTGAGAGGAAGGCTCGGGCACAAGCAAGACACAGCTGGACTCGCTGGCAGCTATCGCAAACCTTCGCGCAAAGATCCCATAGCAACAGAGCTCAAGAGGGTGCTTTGCTGCGGTGCGACTGGATCAGATAGACTTCCCGCATGACGACGCCCCATATCCGGCGCCTAGAAAATGCCATCCAGCCCTACGCCTGGGGCTCGCGCTACGCACTGGCCCAGCTCCAAGGGCGCGAAGCTCCGAGCGAAGGACCCGAGGCCGAACTGTGGATCGGCGCCCACCCGAAGGCTCCTTCACAGATCGTCGGCGAAGGGCAAACCCTGCTGGAACTGATCAATGCAGCCCCCGATCGCATGCTCGGGCCGGAATCACGCACCCGCTTCGGCGACACCCTGCCCTTCCTTCTCAAGATCCTCGCGGCACAGGAGCCACTGAGCCTGCAAGCACATCCGAGCCGGGCCCAGGCTCGTGCCGGTTTCCACCACGAAGAACGTGCCCGGGTCCCGCTAAGCGACCCCGAACGCAGCTACAAGGACGACCGACACAAGCCCGAGCTCATCTGTGCACTCGGAGCTTTCCACGCCTTGTGCGGTTTCCGCCCCATCGACGAGACCCAAGAGCTACTCGGTGCATGGGGCTTGTCTGCACTACCCGCCTACGAACGACTCAAAGCCAAGCCGCGCAGCCGCGGACTACAAAGCTGCTGCGAAGCCCTCTGGCAGCTGGAGCCCAGCGCCCTGGGCAAGGCGACCGCCAAGCTGGTCAAAGCTGCCCAGCGCTGCGCCTCCGACCCAAAATCACCGCAGCAGGGCTTCGCTAGCGATCTACTGATCGTCGCCCAGCGCTACCCCGGTGACGTCGGCCTGCTCTTCATGCCGCTCTTGCACCACGTGGTGCTGGCTCCGGGCGAAGCGCTCTTCCTCCCAGCCGGCTGCCTGCACAGTTATCTGCACGGTGTTGGTGTCGAGATCATGGCCAACTCCGACAACGTCCTACGCGGCGGCTTGACCCCCAAACACATCGACGTGCACCAGCTGCTGCGCACGATCCGCTTCGAGCCGACAAAGCTGCGCAAGCTGGTGCCCGACAGCATGGCCAGCCAGCATGACTTCGAACCCGACGTCGAGGAGTTCGCCCTAAGCATGGCGCACTGCACCGGACACGAAAAACACCGGCACCGTCCGATCGGCCCAGAGTTCCTCCTGGTAACGGAGGGGGATTTCTCCATCGAGGGCCAGCACGAAGATCCGATTCGCCTGCGCTGCGGCCAATCCGTTTTCGTGCCAGGCCTTCACGGGGAGTATTCCTTCCTCGGCACGGGCACCATCTTCATTGCTCGCCTCGGCACCGGACAGGTCGCAGTCTCAGCCCGGGAAAACTGAGATCTACTCGGCGGTCCCACCCTGCCTACCTGTCTTCAAGCCTTCCACCAGCCAGGACCTGGTAGCAGGTTCTCAGGGCCTCAGGGAAGAGGGACGGCCAAGGCCCTACAACATGGGGCAAAGAGAGGCACTCACCTCAAGCCCCAAAGGGATGAGGGGACTCGCAATCAGGCCTACGATCTTGCTCATCGCCAGGAGCTTGTTACCCTCAGCGACCAAGCCCCTGTTTTCCCTTTCGCTAGGTATACGCATGCTTCGCACACTTTCCCTTGCTGCACTTGCGGTAATCTCGTCTTCCGTTTGCACGCAGACAATCTTTACCGTCCCCCAGGGCTTCAGTTCCAAGGAAGGCTCCTCCGGCATCCACTTACCCCTGCGTTACACCCCAGCACGCATCCAGTTTGGATACGACGCCAAGGCCACAGGCTGGAAGGGACCCAGAATCATCAAGGAACTCTGGGCACGCGCTGACTCTTCAAGGTACTTGACGACAGGATTTACGATCGACTGTGAAGTCCTGATCTCAAGTAACGGCTGCGACCCGGCGACCTGGAGCAACAACTTCGCCAAGAACCACGGCGGCGATAAAAGGGTTTTCATGAAGCGCGTTTCGATGAGCTTTAAACCCTTCACCGCCGCGCCCTCGCCCGCTCCGTTTTCCATCCGACTGAAGGGCGATTCGCCTTTCGTCGCCGTCAAGCCGACCTTGGTCATCGATTGGAAGACCTACTCCAAGACAAACGAAACCCACCCCAACTTCTACATCGATGCGCATCGCCTATCGGGAACGAGCAGCGGCCGCAGCGGCTATACCACTCCCATCGGCAAGCCCTGTAACCCAAACAACTTCTACTCCTACGCGATGGGGTACAATGAAGGGCAACGCTTCAAGCCCTTCTGCTACACTCGATACGTCGGGGATCACGTTCTGCACTGGATCGGCAGCAAAGAGATCAAGATGCCGATCGCTGGACAACCAGGCTGCACGCTTTACACCACTCCGATCGCCTTCCATCCCGTAATCGCCAAGACGACCAATACCTCATCCCTCCTCTTCTCCTGGGGCAGGGTTCCTAAGGGTATGAAAGGCGCCTCTGTCATCTGCCAATTCGCGGCAATCGACAAGACCTTCACGAGCATGCGTTGGTCGCGCGCGACGAAAGCCGTCTTCGGCGACTACAAGGTCACCTACCCTTACACCATCTCTCATCGCTACAACTACGGCTCAGGGACCAGAACCTTCGATCCGGATAAGGATAACGCCAATTCTGGCTCTGCCGGCCGGGCGGCCGTATTCCAGATCAAGTAACGCTGAAGCAGAGAGAGAAGCTCTCGACCGACGACGAAGCCCGGCCGGCGCTAAGCGCCGGCCGGGCTTCGTCGTTTACCAGGAACATACGTTATGATCCGGAAATCAAAAAAAGCAGCGCGTATAGAACCCCATGAGATATCACCCAGAGAGTTTTCAGGATCTCACCCTCAAGACATCTGAAGCAAACGCATGCTCTCCTGAAGATCCGGGGCCAAAGTGGCGGGGAATCACTATTACAGCACCAAGCAAGGTCACCATAAACAAGGCAAGCACGGAAGAACTGG